>Ga0208872_1000006_pt1 | contig 281073 bp, 224 predicted proteins | sample CryBogCBH12Aug08_FD_185508 | JGI IMG/M metagenome (GOLD analysis project Ga0208872, IMG submission 185508) | Freshwater microbial communities from Crystal Bog, Wisconsin, USA - CBH12Aug08 (SPAdes) | ecosystem: Environmental > Aquatic > Freshwater > Lake | place: Crystal Bog, Wisconsin, USA...
AACAATATGACGCAGCTCAGGGCTCTGGTGGCGCAGGCTTGGTGCGAAGCCAGACTGACATCTCGTTCGGGCCGCGGTTTTCCCAAAGACAGTTGGGAATCAGCGTCAGCGCATCGCCTTTGCCTTGCGGAATGACTTTCACGGTGACGATGCCGCCGAACAGGTCTTGCCGCTCCTGCGTCTCAAACCGCACATCCGCGCCGGGCGCTTTCGCGAGCACTTTGCCATCGTTGTCCGCGCCCTCGGCGCAATAGACCAGCGGCCCGCGTTCGACGGCAAACATGTCCACATCCTCCTTCACTGCTGCATGTGCGACGACACGACGCACTGGCATCGGCAGTTCCAGTTCGACCGTGTCACCGGCCTGCCAGATGCGTTTGATTTGGGCGAAACCATTCTTTAGCGCAAGCGCAACAGGCTCACCATTGACGGTGAGTTTTACTTCAGGCTTAAGGCCGTCATCGTAACGATAGAGGTCACTGGGCACCGGCTCGTTGCGCACCCAGCCGGGAATGCGGACATTGAGCGTGAACGCGGTCTTGTTTTGCGGCGTCACAGTGATCTTAATGTGACCATCCCATGGATAGCTGGTCTGTTGGCGCAGCTCGACGGCGGTCTGGCCGAGCGCCAGCTTCGCGGTGCTGCCGGCGAAGAGATTTACGAACGACTCATTGTCGCGCACGGCATAGATGTAACCGGCCAGTTCCGGCAGGAAACGAACCACATTGACGGGGCAGCAGGCGGTGCCAAACCACGGGCTGCGCTTGTAACGCGCATCGCTTGCGAGCGGATTCGGGTAGAAAAACTCGCAGCCGGTGAGCCCGACGCCGGAGAGGAAGCCATTGTAAATCGTGCGCTCGAGGACATCGAGATACTTGGCGTCGCCGTGGAGCAGGAACATGCGCTCATTCCAGAGGGCGTTGGCGACGGCGGCGCAGGTCTCGTTGTAGGCGGTCTTGTTGGGCAGTTCGTAGTTCGCGCCGAACGCTTCGCCCTGCCGCGTCGCGCCGATGCCGCCGGTCAGATAAAGTTTCTTGGAGGCGACGTTCTCCCAAAGCCGGTCTATCGCCGCGATGAGCTTCTGGTCGCCGGTAAGCGCGGCGACATCGGCAACGCCGCTGTAAAAATAACCGGCGCGCACGGCATGGCCGACGGCTTCATCCTGCTCGTAGATGGGCTTGTGATCCTGCTGGTTTGGGCCGCGCAATATGTGAGTGCCTTCGCGGCCGCGCAATTCGACGTAGAACTTCGCGAGGTCGAGGTAACGTTGTTGACCGGTGACACGATAGAGCTTACAGAGGCCGATCTCGATCTCCTCGTGTCCGGGCGGTTCCTTGAGTTGGTCTTTGCCGGGGCCGAAAGTCTGGCAAAGCAGGTCGGCGTTCTTCGTGGCCACATCGAGCAACGAGCGTTTGCCGGTGGCTTGAAAGTGCGCGACCGCAGCTTCGTAGAGATGACCGACGTTGTAGAGTTCGTGGCTGCTGGCGAGGTTCGACCAGCGTGTCGGGCCGGACATCTTAGGCATTTTCTCCGGCGGGAGCAGCCGGCGCGCGGTGTAGAGGTAGCCATCCGGTTCCTGCGCGGCGGCGATTTTCGCGATGAGTTCGTCGAGATACTTATCAAGTTTCTGGTCTGAAGCGAGCGCGAGCGAATAGGCTGCACCTTCGATTACCTTGTAAACGTCGGAGTCATTGTAGGGGATACCAACAAATTCGCCCGGCATCAAACCCGCCGCTTTTGCGAAGTTGTCAATGCGCCCGGTCTCTTCGCATCGTTGGAAATCATACCAGACGGTCGTGAGCCGGTTGGTCTCCAGCCGGGGCGACCAAAACGCATCTTGAACGCGCACCGCCGTGAAGGGCACCGGCTGGATGGGGTAATCTTTGATTGCAGCAGCTTGCAGCGTGGCCAATGTTGTCAACAACAGCAGGACGGCAGGGACGAGAAAAGAAGGTGACTTCATTTGTGTATCCTATTGTTCGAAAATAGTGCCGATTTCAGTGGGTTGTTGTATGTTTGAATGGCAATCAGACGCGCAGGAATATTTTATTTTTGTAGAGGAAACGGACCAACGCGAAAGCAATGCCGATGCCGACCAGCGTGATCAGCAGGTTGCCGGAACCATGTGCGATGTGCGTGTCGGCAAATTGTTGCACGTCGCCTCCGACCAAGCGGGTGGCGATACCGTTGAATCCGCCAAGGATGTTGTCGGCGAGGTAAATCGTGATGGCGTTGGTTCCCATCCAGACGAACGGCTGGCACCAAGCGCGCACCTGCCAGACATCCACCACCAGATAAAATACGCCCAGCAAGATGGCGCTGTAACCGCCGGCCACGAGGACGTAGGATGAAGTCCAGATGCGCTTGATGATGGGGAATTCCACTCCCCACAGCGTTCCCAGCAGGACGCCCGCCACGCCCGCCGTCAACAGCCATGTGACTTTCTGCCGACCGCTCCAGCGCGCGGTGGTCAGCACCCAGCCGGCCATGATGCCCAGCAAGGTGGTGCCTACGGCGGGAATGGTGCTCAACAGGCCTTCATTCGAATAGTTCAGATTGCGCTTCCATCCCGGTAACCAGCGGTAATCAACGTAGTGCGCGAGGTTGTGTCCCTCCTCGAAGGTGCCATGGACGTTGGTGGATACGTTCGCCAGCAAGACCGCCGGAGCGATAGCCTGCGTCTGTGATTCTTTCTTGCCTATTTTGGAATGCGCCAATTGCACATCGGGAAACGGCACAAACATCATCAGCGCCCAGTAGCCCGCGAGACAGATGGCGGCGGCTGCCACAATGCCCTTGCGGGGCAGCAAAACATAAAGGGTTGCCGCGAAGAAGTAACACAGCGCAATGCGCGGGAGCACGCCGGAAAGGTGCACGTCCGGCCATGGCCGCGCCAGACCGTCGTAGTAAAAGATGCCGAGCACAAAGAGCAAAACACTGCGCCGGGCGATGCGGATGAGCGCACCCTTTCGTCCGTTCGCCGCTAGCATCCGATCCATCGAAAGCACAGTGGACACCCCGACAATGAACAGGAAGAGCGGGAAAATCAGGTCGTAAAAGCGGAAGCCGACCCAGTCCACGTGATCCATCTGTCCCGCCAAAAAACGGGAGAAGGGAGTCGGGCTCATTTGGTTCAACGCTTGGACGAGGGCATCTGCGCCGATGATCCAGAACATATCAAAGCCACGCAGGGCATCGACCGAGACGAGCCGCTGACTGGATGGTTTGGAATCGGGAATGCTCATGGTGGAATCAGTGGTTATTGCGTGGGATCTTCTGTTTATCCTGAGATAAATATGGGTTTATTGCAAGCCTGATTCCAGGCACTAGGATATGATCCCAAGGAAATTCCGGAGAACCTTCGCGGCCTGATCAGCGCCTGCCAAGAGCCGAATCTCATGATCCACACTCCCGGCGGTGGCACTGAGGATGACGCCATCACCCCGTGCTGCCTGGCCCACATGTTCCTTCAAAGCCACCAGCAAAATAACCGATGTAGGGCAACAGTTGGGTGACGACATCGATCAAACGAGTGCGACTGTTGCCGACCTTGAGAATCCCGGTCACGTGGTCCTTCAGTTGGTTTTAAACTCTTGCTCAATTCAGATTCTATCTCAGCCACAGCAACGTTTTGTGATAGCGATGTTTCGTTGCACTTCGGGGTCAGCGGGGGCGGGCGGGGGTCTTTGCCAGAGGTCGAAATATGGTTTCTCGCCAAGGGCCAAGCCAGCAAAGAGGAGGTTGGTCTGGCGCGCGGGCCAGCTAGCCCAAGCTTGGACGTCAGGTTTGAGTGGCCATTTGGATTTGTCGGCAAGGAACGGATACAGTTAGGCGACGACTTTGCGAATGCTATGTCCGTCAGTTAGCTCGAAGGCCCAGAGGTTGTCTTCGGATGAGCAGCCTGCGGGAACTGGCGGTGAGGCAACTAGGCTGACAAAGCAATGATAAGGGAGGCAAGATAAGTCGATGAAAATACAATTTATGGCAAGATTTGTCGCCGGAAACGCAGGGTAAAATAAAACTGAACACTAAAAAATGAATCTAGAGGTTCAGAAATTATTCGCCATTTTTTTATTTGGTGCAGCCGTTCCGGCATCGGCGGACATGCTCTTTTACTCGGATGGATCGGATATCACTCGTTTCACGAATGAATGGAATGGTGTTGGCTATGGCGGCACGGTCGCATCCGCTTCACCTTTTGTGATCAAAGGGGTTTCTCAAGGAAGTTACATCGCCGCGACCTCCTATCCGATGGCGTTCTTGGCCGGTCCAGTGACCGCTTCGGCTCAGGGAATCTGGGTGGGGTTTCTGATGCAGGCGACTGCCCCAGATACATGGGCCGGTGGCATCAATCTTTCTAGTGACACCTCCCTTGTAAGTCGGTTTGCCTTTGGATTTGCCGGCGCGGCGGGTTGGTGGGGTAATAGTATGAACATCGTTCTCGGTGACCCCCACTATAACACTTCCAGCGGTTATGCGGTCGTGGACGGTCAATCTGTAGCGGTGCTCGCACATTTTTACGACATTGGTAACAGTGGCACTTTCAACACTGGTGATCTGTATGTGGATTCAAACTTAGCAGCCGGCGTTAGTTTCGACACCCCGATCGTCAGTGGGTTTGCGATGAGTGGTGGCGTTTCCTCGGTTGGCTCAATTCGTCTTGGGGCGGATCCAACCAGTCCAGAAACCCGTTACTACGACAATATCATAATCACCACTACTAAAACCGAGGCCATTTCAGCTGTTGGAGGCGTCTCTCCCGCGCCAGAACCTTCGACGCTGGTCTTGGCTGGTCTTGGTGGGTTGGGAATGTTGTGGCAGTTGCGGCAACGCAAGTAAGACTTTAGCTTCTTCCCGGAAGCATGTGAAAACAGGCCAGCCTGTTTCAGGCTTCAGATAGTCTACACCCTGCTTACAGCGGAACCTTGACGAAACAGCCTGATCTTCCTCAATCGCGAGTTGCTCAGATGGAATTTCGCCTTGCATGGTCATCATGCGACCGTTTGGGTCTCGGTTTTCCTCAATGAATAATCGCTTACTCGCAAAAAACCCATCGCTTAATGCATTAAGTTTCCCTATTCGCGCCCGCAGTCATAAAAGGTTCGAGGTTTTATTTTGGCTTAACCCGCTGGAGTTTTGCTCCTCGTGACGGCTGCTGGAAAGACTGTTGACGATAACTTGTGTCCTTGCACGAGGTGGCGGCAGCTTGTTTTAAGTGATTCGAAGATACCCCCTATTTGCTCCCGTTAGCTCAATCAGCAGAGCCGTTGATTCATTCTCAACAGGATCCAGGTCTAATTTCTGGCCGGGGCACCACATTCTAGATCCTAATTAAAAACCAATAGTCATCTCAAACCCTTTGCCAAAAAACCGAGAGTTATCGGCAATATCTAATGGAAAGACTAATACCATGAAAACAACCAAGCATGCCTCGCAAAGAAATCAAACACGATTGGCCATCATCGGCCTCGGCTACGTCGGCCTGCCGCTCTCTCTACAATTCGCCCGGTCAGGAGTGACAGTGCTAGGCTTGGATATTGACCGCAAAAAGGTGGACGCGCTTAATGCGTCTCAAAGTTATATTCATCATATTTCGCCGGCCGCCATCGCCGAACAGGTCGCCGCCGAACGGTTTAGCGCCTCGGCTGACTTCAGCCGCGTCCGTGAAGTTCAGTCCGTCATCATTTGCGTGCCGACGCCATTGAATAAAAACCGCGAGCCAGATATTTCATATATCTTGCAAACAGGCGAAGCCATTGCTCCGCATCTGCAACGCGGGCAACTCGTGGTGCTGGAGTCCACCACTTATCCGGGCACCACAGACGAAGACTTGCGGCAGGTCTTGGAGAAGGGATCCGGCCTTAAAGCTGGAATAGATTTCCATCTGGCCTTCAGTCCTGAGCGCGAAGACCCCGGCAACCCTGACAGCAAGGTGGCGCTGATTCCCAAGGTCGTTGGTGGGTTCACTCCCGAATGTTTGGAAATGGCCGCAACACTCTATGGTGTCGCCATTCAGAAAATTGTGAGGGTAAGTTCTTGCCGTGCGGCGGAGGCGACAAAACTGCTGGAAAATATTTTTCGGGGCGTAAACATTGCACTCGTGAACGAACTAAAAATGGTTTATGGCGCGATGAACATTGACGTTTGGGAAGTAATCAATGCCGCCAAGACCAAGCCATTTGGTTATATGCCGTTTTATCCTGGTCCCGGTTTGGGCGGACATTGTATTCCCATTGACCCCTTTTATCTGACTTGGAAGGCGCGCGAATATGGTCAGTCTACACGCTTCATCGAACTGGCTGGCGAAGTAAACACGTCCATGCCTGAATGGGTGGTGCATCGCGTCGCTGAAGCGTTGAATGTGCTTAAAAAATCTATCAATGGCTCGCGTATCCTGGTTCTCGGTCTGGCCTATAAAGCTAACGTCGACGATGACCGCGAATCGCCTAGTTATATCTTGTTGCAAAAACTCAAGGATCGCGGGGCGGAAGTCGCCTATCACGATCCTTATGTGCCGGTAATTCGTCCGTCCCGTGAGCACTCGCATTGGGCGGGGGAAAAATCAGTGCCGTGGGATCAAAAAACCATAGGTTCGTTTGATGCTGTGTTGATTAGCACCGCGCATGCCAATGTCAATTACCGCCAACTTGCACAATGGGCGCCGCTGATTGTGGACACGCGCAATGCCCTTGATGGGTTGGCCGCAGAGCCGGGCCAGGTCTGGAAAGCTTGATCGAATGCCGCCATGAATCGCTACGAATTATTGCAATTGGAAATGTCCAAGCAACCCCGCCGATGGCTGGTTACGGGCGCGGCCGGTTTCATTGGCTCGCATTTGGTTGTCCACCTGTTGAAGCTTAATCAAAGCGTGACCGGACTGGATAACTTTTTGACGGGGTCGCGAAAAAACCTGGAAGCAGTGCGAGCTGAAGTGGGGGAAGCGTCATGGTCAAAATTTAAATTCTTAGAAGGGGATATTCGTGAATGGGCAACTTGCCAACAGGTTTGTGCCGGTACGGATATTGTTTTGCATCAAGCAGCCTTAGGTTCAGTACCACGCTCCATCGCCAAACCGGCGGACACCCATGCGCACAATATTAATGGTTTTCTCAACATGCAGCTCGCCGCCCACGAGGCGGGCGTGAAGGCATTTGTCTATGCGTCGAGCAGTGCCGTTTATGGCGACAATTCTGCGCTGCCAAAACGTGAGGAGGCCATTGGGAGGCCCCTGTCGCCTTATGCGTTGTCGAAATGGGTAAACGAGCTTTACGCGGATATCTTTTCCCGCTGTTATGGAATGAGTTCCATCGGCCTACGCTATTTTAATGTCTTCGGTCCCCGCCAGGATCCCAATGGCCCCTATGCGGCGGTTATTCCCAAATGGGTTGATGCCATGATCAAAGGTCAGCCGATTTACATTAACGGCGACGGCGAAACCAGCCGCGATTTTTGTTATGTGAACAACACGGTTCAGGCGAATCTGCTCGCCGCCGACTGGCTGGCGAATCCGGCGCACAAGTCGTTGGTGCCATCGGCTCAAGTATTCAACGTGGCCGCCGGTGACCGGACAACGCTGAAACAATTGTTTTATATGCTGCGTGACGAACTGGCTGTCACCTATCCGCTGTTGGCTGGGTCACTGCCGGTGTATGGCCCGTTCCGAGCTGGGGATGTTCGGCATTCACAAGCGGATGTCCGGCAGATTCAAGACACGCTCGGATATCTGTCCATCCAAAATCTCGCTGAGGGGTTGAAAGAATTCTTGCCATGTTATCTGAAGAGTCTAACTGGAACTTAATCTGAGTAAATAAGCGCCATAAACTTATGAAAATAAAAATTAAAATCTATCTGGCTGCCAGCCTGATTTGGTTGCCACTGGCATTTTCTGCGACTGCGCAGGGAGTAGCGTGGACACAATGGACTTCGACCAATGCCAACTCTGCTGCCGGAATCATGGGTGGGGTGGATGTCAGTTATTCTGGTGAAGTCTACAAATACTCAACTATAAACAATTCAGGAAGCAATTATTGGTTTCCCGCCGCAACTTTCACCAATAGTCTTGTGCCCATATCGCCAAATTTCAGCGATGTTATCACCCTCAGTTCAAATGGAGTATGCACATTGACTTTTTCCAAACCGGTCAACAATCTTGTAATGGATATTCTTTCCCTCGGTTCCATTAACAAGCCGTTAACACCATCCACCTATACCTTCAATAGTCTGTTTACCATATTTAGTTCTGGTGGCGATCCTTGGGTGCCCAGCGGCATTGGGTCAAATGGCACAAATTGCGCCCTTTATACTGCAGATAACTATACGCTTTCGGGGGTCGAAGGCAGCGGATGCATTGTCTTTTCCGGCCAGGTTTCCACTTTGACTTGGACAGTGGGGAATGCGGAATCATACAGCGGCTTCACCATTGGCATGGTGGATACCCCAGAACCCGGCACGCTTGCCTTACTCGGCTTGGGAGGTTTAAGTCTGTTGCGATTTCACCGCCGGAAATAGGATTTTTTCAGACAGTTGGAGTCACACACAACTGGATACTTGATTTTGCGCCTACCGTCGGCGCTCACGGAGTGGCGATCCCGATCTGCAATGGCAGACTCCCATCCCTGCCATTCTTCCAAGCCGGCAATGAGAAAAGTAAAATATTTAACCGCTATTCTTCTATGAAACCCATCGAATTCATTGACCTCAAACAACAATACCAGCGCCATAAGACCGAAATTGACGAACGAATTCATCGAGTGCTCGACCACGGCCATTTTATCATGGGGCCGGAAATTAACGAGCTGGAAGCGCAACTTGCGCAATATGTCGGTGTGAAGCACGCCCTTACCGTAGCGAGTGGCACGGATAGCTTGGAAATCGCCCTGCGAGCGCTCGGCCTCGGCGCGGGTGACGAAATCGTCACCGTGCCATTCACATGGATTAGCACCGCCGAGGTCGTCGGGTTGGTCGGGGCGAAACCGGTGTTCGTGGATATCGAGCCGACCACTTACAACATCAATGTTGAACTGATTGAAAAAGCAATCACACCGCGCACCAAGGCAATTATGCCTGTAAGTCTTTTCGGCCAGATGCCCGACTACGGCCGTATCAACGCCATCGCCGCGAAGCACAATTTGCCGGTCATTGAGGACGGCGCGCAGAGTTTTGGTGCGACGCAAAATGGTCGGCGTAGTTGCGGTGTCACCACCGTGGCCAGCACCAGTTTTTTCCCCGCGAAGCCGTTCGGCTGTTATGGCGACGGCGGCGCACTTTTCACCAACGACGACGGACTCGCCGAAAAGATGAAGGCCATCCGCACGCACGGCGGTATCAGGCGCCATCATCATCCGCTGCTCGGCATGAATGGCCGGTTTGACACGCTTCAAGCCGCCGTCCTGCTCGCCAAGTTTCCATATTTTCAATGGGAGGTGGAACAGCGTGGACGGCTTGGTGCACGATATTCAGAATCATTAAGCAGTGTTTGTATCGTGCCGGAAGTCGTGCCCGGCAACACGCATGTTTATGCCCAATACACGGTTCGCGTGCCGCAGCGCGACCAAATCGGTGAAAAGCTTAAAGCCGAGGGAATTCCCACCGCCGTGTATTATCCGAAATGTCTGCACGAACAGCCGGTTTTCGCAGTCTGCGGCAATCGCGCCGGCGATTTTCCCTGTGCCGAAAAAGCCGCGCGTGAGGTCATCAGCCTGCCGATGCACCCGTTTCTTTCCGACGCGGAACAGGATCAGATCGTTGCCGCATTCAAGCGTGCGTTGAACTGAACCAGCCATGGACAAATTATGAGCGACCAAAACATCTCCCGCGATCTTGCCCTTGTCGGCGCGGGTTACTGGGGCAAAAATCTTGCCCGCAACTTCAATCTGCTCGGTGCGCTGCACACGCTGTGCGACCAGAGCGAGGCGACGTTGGCGAGTTATCAGGCTGATTACACCGTCGTGCGCAAGACGCGGAATTTTAAGGATGTTTTGGCCGACGACGAAATCGCCAAGGTAGCCATTGCGGCACCGGCCGCGCTGCATTTTGAACTCGTCAGCGCCGCGTTGCTTGCCGGCAAGGACGTATTCGTGGAAAAGCCGCTTTGCCTGGACGTCCGGCAGGGTGAGGAATTGACCCAACTGGCCGCCGCGCAGGGGCGCGTGCTGATGGTCGGCCACCTGTTGCAATACCACCCGTGCGTTCAGAAATTGCAGACGATGGTCAGTGGGGGAGAACTTGGCAAGCTGCTTTATATCACGTCCAACCGCCTCAACCTCGGCAAAATCCGGCAGGAGGAAAACGCGCTGTGGAGTTTCGCGCCGCACGACATCTCGGTGATCCTGTCGCTCGCCGGCAACCAGTTGCCCGACCAGGTGCGCTGCCTGGGCGAGGCCTACCTCACCAACGGCGTCGCCGACACCACGCTCACGACGTTAAAATTCCACGGCGACCTGCGGGCGCACATATATGTGACATGGTTGAACCCGTTTAAGGAACAAAAGCTCACCGTCGTCGGTTCGGAGGGCATGGTTGTGTTTGATGACATGCGGCCGTGGAAGGAAAAACTTTTGCTGCACCGTCAGTATTTGCTCTGGGCCAACGGGCAGGTGCCCACGCCCAAAAAAAACTCCGGGGAGTTTGTCGTCGTGCCGGAAAGCGAGCCGCTGCGCGAAGAGTGTCTTCATTTCCTCGACTGCTGCCGCACGCGCCGCGCGCCGCGCACGGATGCCGGTGAGGGGTTGCGTGTGTTGCAAGTGTTGCACTCCGCGCAGCAAAGCCTCACGCATGACGGTGACGGGGTTTGTCCCGCCGCCTCGCTCAAATTGCCGGCGTCGGAATATTTCGTTCATCCGACCGCCGTGGTGGATACCGGGGCGGTGGTTGGGCGCGGCACGAAAGTCTGGCACTTCTCACATGTCATGAAAGGCGCGCGCCTCGGCGAACACTGCGTGCTCGGTCAGAACGTGAACGTGGACGGCGGCACGGTGATTGGCAACAACGTGAAGATTCAAAACAATGTTTCCATCTACACAGGCTTAGTGATAGAGGACGATGTATTTCTTGGCCCCTCCTGCGTGTTGACGAACGTCACCAATCCGCGTTCGCAGGTGAACCGGCGCGGCCTTTATGAAAAAACCGTTATCCGACGCGGTGCGACCATCGGTGCGAACGCCACCATCGTTTGCGGCGTGACCATCGGGCGTTACGCCTTTATCGGTGCGGGAACCGTGGTGACCAAAAATGTTGCAGATTACGCCATGATCACCGGCAATCCCGGACGTCACCGCGGCTGGATGAGCCGGCACGGGCATCTCCTGAAAAATCCTGACGCCAGCGGCATCATGGTTTGTCCCGAATCGGGCTTTCGCTATCAGGAAGCAGCGGATGGGATCTTACGCTGTCTGGACTTGGATGAGGAGGCGACTTTGCCGTCGGCTCTGGCCAAAAGCGAGCATTCTTACGAGGAATTCAAAAATAAGGTAGCGGCTTGAACCACCCGTTGTTTTTTATTAAGTGAGCGAATCACGCACAGCGCGGGTGTTAATCTTGTCCAGCGGCAGCATCCTCACTGCGCTAGTGTCTATTTTATCAGGCATGGTGCTGACAAGGCTGTTGAGCCAGCACGATTTCGGGACTTACCGACAAGCCATCTTAGCAATTACGTTTGCCGCGCCGTTTGTGATGTTGGGGCTAGATCGTGTGCTATTCACTTTCCTGCCGAAAGTGGTGGAGAATCCCCGTGCCACGCTGACGGATAACTTGACTTTGTTGGTGATGGCGGGTGGGTTGCTTTCCAGCTTCGCTCTATTGGGTGGAAATCATCTGCTGGCAAAACGGTTTGACAATCCGGCGTTGTCGCCATTGCTTGGCTGGTTCGGCCTTTATGCGTTGTTTTTTCTGCCGGCGGCGGCGGTGTCCGCATGCCTGCTGGCGCGGCAACAGACGCGGACATTGGCGGTTTACAACGTCGCCAGCCGCGTGATGAATTTTTTGTTTGTGGCCGGTTTGGTTTGGTTTTGGCGGACACCGGGAATGGCGCTACTAGGCGTTCTGATTGGCACGATGCTGAATTGTCTTACCGGTTTTTGGCTGATGTGGCGTGCTTGTCCGGGACCGGATTGGCGTCCGTCGCTGGCGGGCATGCAGCAACAATTGCAGTTTGCCATTCCATTGGGGCTGGCATCCTTGCTGGGCACACTGACGGTCAACATGGATCAGATGATTGTTTCCATGCGTTGTCCGCCTGCGCAATTTGCCGTTTATACGGTTGGGGCGATGGAAATTCCACTCATCGGCATCATCACTGGCTCCATCACGTCCGTGGTTTTGGTGGATTACGCACGGTTTTATCAGGCAGGGCGGATCGATCAGGTGATTCGTTTGATGCAGACGGCCATGAGCCGTTCGGCTTTAATTTTGCTGCCGGCGATGCTGCTACTGTGGGTGTTGGCACCTTATCTAATGCGGTTATTGTATGGAACCAATTATGCAGCGGCTGCGGTGCCGTTCCGAATTTATCTATTACTGTTGCCGCTGCGCACCCTGACGTTTGGAGCGGTGTTTCAAGCAACAGGATCCACGCGGCCTATTCTGGTGCAATCTGCCTTTAGTTTGCTTATTTGCGGCGGGATGGGCTGGATGCTGACCGGTTGGCTGGGAGCGCCAGGCGCTGCCAGTGCGACGGTAACGGTGGCTTATGTGTTTTCACTGCCTTATTCTCTTTGGATTTTACGGCAAAGGTTGCAAATATCAGCTTGGGAGATTTTTCCTTGGAAAGTTTTGGGGCGTATTTTTGTGGCCTCTGGCCTAGCGGCAGGGGCGGCTTGGTTGGCGGTGAGTTTCCTAAATCAACATCCGGTAGTTGTGGTTACCGTGGCGACCGGCATTTTCGTTCCACTTGCATTGGCTGGATTGGTCTGGTTTGGAGCGGCGGATACAAAATTGCTCAAGAATATTTGGAATAGTTTGTTGCCCAAAAAAACACCGCCAGGTACGTGAGTTGAAAGTCTTGCAATATGAAAATTGTCACCATCGTTGGGGCGCGACCGCAATTTGTCAAAGCGGCGGTGGTCAGCCGTGCGCTGGGTAAAGATCGCAGTTGCCAGGAAATTCTCGTCCACACCGGCCAGCACTACGACGCGAACATGTCGGAGCGATTTTTTGAGGAGCTGGAAATTCCTCGGCCGGCCTACAACCTTGGCGTCGGCTCCGGCAGTCACGGCGAGCAAACTGGCCGGATGCTGCCGTTGATCGAAAAAATCCTGCTTCAGGAAAGGCCTGACTGGACACTGGTATATGGCGACACCAATTCCACGGTCGCCGGCGCGTTGGTGGCGGCCAAGCTGCACATTCCCATTGCCCATGTTGAAGCCGGCTTACGTTCGTTCAATCGCCGGATGCCGGAGGAAATAAACCGCGTGCTGACCGACCATGTTTCCGAAAGTCTCTTTGCCCCGACGAAGACCGCCGTCGAAAACCTTGCTGCGGAGGGCATTAGTGGGAGGAAAGTCTTGCTCGTCGGCGACGTTATGTGCGACGCGGCAATTTTCTACGCTGGCCGCGCGGCGCGGGGTGGCCAAATCCTCAAACATCTCAAGCTGGAATACAAACGTTACATTCTCGCCACCATTCACCGCGCCGAAAACACTGATGATTTGGCGCGGCTGAAGGTGATTTTGCGTGGCTTAGAATTGGTCGCAAAACAAATCCCCGTCGTACTGCCGCTTCATCCACGTACCCGCGCCTTGATGAAATCTTTTGGGTTGGCGGCGGCGGGCGTCCGTCTCACCGAGCCGGTCGGTTATCTGGAGATGATTGAGTTGGAGCGCCATGCGGTGGTCATCGCCACTGATTCCGGCGGTGTGCAAAAGGAGGCGTATTTCCACCGCGTGCCGTGTGTAACGATGCGCAACGAAACGGAGTGGACGGAATTGCTGGACGCTGGATGGAACCGCCTGTGCCCGCCAAAATCCGCGCGGTTGCTGGCTAAAACAATTTTGGCCGCCGCCGGCAAATTGGGAAAGAACATCAAGCTTTACGGCGGCGGCAATTGCGCCGGACGCATCGTCAAAAAACTCACTGCGTGACGCGGAAACTAAAAACGGAGATTTATGATTTGCCATTTCGGGAAAAAAAAACTGGATCACTATAAGGGGCTCGTCATCAAGGCCGATTTGAGGCTGCACTCACAGATTGCCGAAAGGTTGGCGACTTTACAGCTGCCACCGGCAAAGATTCTGGACTTCGGTGCCGGCGAAGGCGCGCTGTCTTATCGCCTGGCCGACGCGGGTTACGATGTAACGGCGGTGGATATTGATGAAAAATCCTACCAGTGTCCGGCGGCAAAATTTGTGCCCCTGGATTTCAACAACAAGGCCGCCGTCGATGCGTTTGTGGCGGCCCATCAAAACCAGTTTGACGTGGTGCTCGGGATTGAGGTCGTCGAGCATATCGAGAATCCATGGGAATACGTCCGCAGCCTGGTCTCCATGCTGCGGCCCGGTGGCATCATTTTGATCACCACGCCGAACATCACTTCGTGGATGTCACGTTTTCGGTTTTTGTTTTGGGGCCGGTTCCAGCATTTTGGCGACGCGCAGTTGAGCTACGGCCACATTGCGCCGATTTCGCCGTGGGAACTGGAACTGGTGTTGAAGCGCAGCAACTTGAAGGAAGTGTCGGTGACTTCGGCGGGAACTTTGCCGCCGATTTTCATAACGGGATATGATCTCGGGCTGTTGGCGAACCTGTTCATGCTGCCGTTCCGGCCATTCATGAAAGGACTGGTGGATGGCTGGTGTATAATGGCGACCGGTCGGAAACCGTAAAATGAATATCCTGGTCATCCCGTCGTGGTATCCCTCACAAAAACATCCTTTAGGTGGGATATTTTGCCGGGAACAGGCGGAGGCGCTGGCTGCATATACTGATTGCCATATCATCGTGGCTGACTGGGGGCAAAACGACGGGTTATTACCCCTAGCGCATCCGCTGCGTTCGCTGCGGGCACTATGGTGGCGTGCGGGCACTCGGCGGGAAATCCGCCCACGCAACGAACGTTGTTTTGAATTTTTCGAGCCAACCCTCATCTGGTCGCCCAGTCTGCCGGGTGGTGGCAACCAAAGGATTTTACAAGCACTCCGTCGAATTTACCGCGACGCGGTGAGGATGTTGGGAAAAATTGATTTGATTCATGCCCATGTCAGTTATCCGGGCGGATTTCTGGCTAGCCTGTTGGCAGTTGAAACCGGTATTCCATATGTGCTGACTGAACACTGGAGCCAGTTTCCCGGCCCGTTGGTTAACGGTCGACCGCAATCAGAAATTGAGGTTGCTATTCAAGGAGCACAAGCCGTCATCGCGGTCAGCCGTCCGGCTGCTGAAAAAATTAAGGCGTTTGGTTATGAGCATGTCCGAGTGGTTCCCAACCTGGTAGACGAAAATCATTTTGTTCTAAAACCTATGCCCACCGGGGTATTTCGTTTTTTTTCCATGGGCGGAATCAAGCTCCAGAAGGGCTTTGATGTTTTACTTCGAGCCATTACCGAATGGTCGCCCCAACCGGGCGCAGTGGAGTTTATAATTGGCGGCGAGGGCGAGCGGAAAAAAGAACTTCAAACACTGGCCGAGAGTCTTGGGATCGCGGGTTTGATTCGCTGGGTTGGTGCAATTTCGCGCACGGAAGCCACCAATTATTTTCAGAATTGCCACGCGTTTGTGTTGCCCAGCCGCCATGAATCTTTCGGGGTGGTTTTTGCGGAAGCTATCGCCTGTGGGCGCCCGATCATTGCCACGCCTTCAGGCGGTCCTGAGGATATCGTGAATGATGTCAACGGATTCCTTGTCCCCGTGGAAGATGTCGCGGCACTGGCCGCCGCGCTCGCGCGTATGAAGGAACAACATTCCCGGTTTGATCCCGCTGCCATCCGCGCCGATTTCATGAACCGGTTTTCGCGTCCCGTGGTGACGGCGCAGATTCGGCAGTTGTATTCCGAAGTGCTCGCACAAAATTGAAGCGTTCCGTATGAAAAAGTCACCTCGACTACTCTTTTTTTCACGTGCCTTTCCACCATCACGGGCCATTGGCGCGGTGCGAGGGTGGAACATAGCCAAGCATCTTGCTCGCTTGGGCTGGGATGTGGAGGTTGTGACATTGGACCCGGGTATATTACAGGACCCACAGCCCGGCGTGGATGTGTTAGCTGATTGCGCCCGTGAAAAAATCAAGTTGCGACCCACTGGCTGCGATTGGCGGTTTCTGGCCGGCGATTATCTAAAGCAACCCCCTTGGCAGATACGGCCTCTTACAAGAATAGCACGCCGTATCGCTAACGCGATTGGTATGGATCCGACTATTGGCTGGGCGAATGCCGCTTACCGTGCCTGCAAGTCTTTGCAACCGGATGAGGTGGATATGGTATTAGCCACGGCTCCGCCTTATGCGGGATTTAACGTCGGTGCGACTGTGGCACACCGGTTGGGTGTGCCACTTGTTTTGGATTACCGCGACTTGTGGAGCTTAAATCCCCACTACAAAAGATATGCAACAAATAAAATGCGAGATATGGAGGCAAACCTGTTGGGTATCGCCCAAGGTGTAACCGTAGTTTCGCCATCTATGGCGGCTTTGGTCAGATCTGAATTTCATTTTAACAAACCAATTGAAGTTGTTACCAACGGATTCGACAATGAGGAATTCGATGATATAAAGCCGGAAAAGTTTGATGATTTCGCGGTGGTGTATGCTGGGCGATTTTATCCCCCGGGAAGAACTGCCAAGCCGTTGGTTACTGCTGTGGCGCAGGCCAACGTGGGTGGTAAGCCAAAACACCCGGTGCGCCTACATTATTTCGGTTCGGATGGTGTTCATGTGGAAGGCGCGGCGGCGGAGTTGGGAGCCGGTCCGTGGGTGGTGAACCACGGGAACGTGCCGCGCAAAAAGGTCTTGGCGGCACTAATGGGTGCGGGTGCTGCTGCTGTCATCACCACAGTTGAGGCAACGGCCACAAAGGCGGAACTGGGAATTCTGACCGGAAAATTGTTCGAGGCAATGGGCGCGCGCGTGCCAATTCTATTGATATCGCCGCCAACCTCCGACGCCTCGCGGGTGGTCCGTGAAAACAACTTGGGCAGGGCGTTTGCCGGCTCCGAAGCGATGGCGATGGCCAGTTGGCTTGTGCAATTGTGCAATGCGAAACCTCATGTTTCCGGTCACGCGGAAAAATTCTCTTGGCCGCAAATATCCGCCAAATTAGATGCGTTTTTACGAGATATACTGGCACAAACCCAAGTCAATGTGGGAAAGTGATTGGGTTGTTTCTTAAAGTCAAATCCTCCAAGGATGTGGAGAAATGTCGGCTTTGTAGGTCAGCAAATCTGCTTTTTTAAAGTAATGATGACATAACTAGGCGACGAAATGCCAGGTTCTTTAAATTATTTTGGCTGGATGAGACACGCCAGCGGCTGGTGCCTTTTTTTGTTTTTTTGCACAACGCTATTCCTAGAAGGAGCCAACCAGCAGAGGGTTTTAGGGATCCTGCTATGTGGCAGTTTTATTTTGAGTTGTGTTAACAAAGGTCAATGGTTTTGGCTTAAGTGTCCGCCGCCCGAAATGATTATCCAGAGTTTCTGGGTTGTTTGGGGCGGGGTTACGGGAATTTGCGTTGCTGACAATATTTACGAATTCTGGGAAGTATTTCGGGTCGTAGCCGAAGTGCTCATTTTGATGTGGGTGGTATATGGAATGATTACAATTCGGCCAGAGATGGTGCATGCGCTTTTTGGAGGATTGCTAGTAGGAAGTGTGATTTTAATTGGTTCGGCTTTTACTGGAGAAGCTCAATTGCAGCAAGAGGTAGATGAGCGGGTGATGGGCATCACCAGTAATCCCAACAACCTAGCGTTATATTTGACCATCATATTCGTTCTGGCGTTTTGGTATTGGGGGGAACTGGCAGCAAACAAGAAATGGTGGCGCTTTTTGTTTTTACCTTACTGGGCGATTTCCATTGTAACAATTACAATGTCTGGGTCACGCAAATCGCTTATTGGGATTGTGGTCGTCTTGATTGCCTGGTTTGGGTGGGCTTCAACCTTAAAAACTTCTCCGGCCAGGATATTTGTCCGACTACTGACAATGGCAATTATGATTGCAATGGCATTTATGATACTTCCAAAGGCACTGGAAGATACGAATGTTGGTAAACGATTTGCCAAATTCTATGATCAAGGCAACGGGAGTATCACCGGAGCAGCAGAGGACAACATCCGATATCAGATGTATCAGGAAGGTTGGAATATGACGCTGGAAAACCCTGTTTTTGGGGTGGGGTTGGGCAATTTCGGCCAGCACTTTTGGACTGGCCAATATTCGCATTCTAATTATATGGAACCGCTGGCAACAACCGGGTTCCCTGGGTTTATATTATATCAGTCATTTTACGCCATTCTCCTGTTCAAATCGTTGCGCCTTATGAAGGGTAGCGAACCAATTTTCCGTTACCAGCTAAAGGTGGTGGTCATAATTGTTTTAACTCTGATGCTGCTAGGGGTTGGTGCTCCCTGGCATGCCGACCCTGCTGTTTACGGTTTGCTGGGAGCGCTTTCAGCTTATGCTGGTCTGTTGAAACGGCTCCCCAATAGTGAATCTACCAATCATCTGACATCTGAACAGGACTTTGTGTCTGTGTTGGGATTTCACGGCTAATCAAATTATGCCATGACTGAACAGCACGAACATGACAATATTTCCCTGATTGTAGGGGGGGATTTCGCGCCAGACACCGAAATTTTTTCAAGTGTTTTACAGGGTGACTTTCAAACTGAGATAAAATCTTTTCAAGAACTATTGGAGAGTGTGGATGTCAAATGTCTGAACTTGGAGTGCCCATTGACTGGACGGGGTGAACCCATTGAAAAATCCGGCCCCAATTTGCGTGTCCAACCTGAGGCGGTAAGGTTGCTCAAGAGTCTGCAGGTCGATGTCGTGACACTTGCGACAAATCACATGCGAGATTTCGGTGCAGTTGGCTTAAGGGACACGCTTGATATATGCGCAGCGAATGGCATACACACTGTTGGCGCGGGAATGCATCTGGCAGACGCCAATCGGCCACTGCTGTTGAAAATTAGGGGCAGAACGCTTGCCATTATCAACGTATGCGAGCCTGAGGTGGGCAATGGGAATGAAGGTGATTGTGCTATAAACAATCTGGAGTTGGTGGATTTATTGCGCCAATTGCGTGAAGTCCGGAAAGTTGCAAATCATGTGCTCCTGGTTGTGCATGGCGGTTTGGAAAACACGCATTTGCCCAGCCCCGAGTCGGTGCGACTGCTGCGTTTTTTAGCGGAACAGCAAGTCACGGCAATCGTGCGTCACCATTCCCACTATGTCCAAGGTTTTGAAATCTGGCAGGGGGTTCCGATCTTTTATGGTCTTGGAAATTTTCTATTCAATCGAACGGATCGTTCAGACGAAGGCTGGCATAATGGTTTGCTAGTGGCTTTGGTGATGGCTGCCGATGGTGGTGGCTGTCACTTTGCTCTCCATCCCGTTCGCCAAACTAATAGTTCGCCGAATGTTGAATTATTGATTGGTGAGGAAAAAGAGAAGCAACTGAGTCAGTTGAATAAACATTCATCGCTATTAAGTAACCCGAAAGCCTTGGAGTTGGCCTGGACTGAGGAGCTTAAAAATAGACGCAGCTATTATTTCAACTGGATGGTGTTGCAAAATCAGCTTCTGCGAAAAATCTTCAGCAAACTCGGACTGGCAAACATGGTTCGCCCCGGGCGTAAGTTCCGGGTTGTCTTGGAAAACTTGTTTCGTTGCCCTGCTCATCGTGAAGTTGTTTGCGATATTTTACGACAGGAACGTCGCTAGCTGGAATCTAGACAGGCGAAGTTTGCTAATTCGTCCCAACAGCCAAAACATCCATGGGAGCGTTTTTTCTATATCGATCCGGCGCAAACCTTAATTTGCCTGCAGTCGAGGCCATCTTCACTGCCAAAGGTTTTTCAAAGCCGGCCATTTATCAACCTGGTGGTGATTGGATATTGTGGTCTTATGGCAAACAGATGGTGGTGGCGGAGACATTCTACTCAGATGGCGCCGGGAATGTTTTATTTGCATTTGGAACGTTCGCTTATAGGGGATTTGGACGGCAGGAGAGCATGGCGGCAGTCCTCAAGGATTACCTAAAACGAGAATTAGACCAAGACGCATTAACTGGGGCGTATGGGTTGCTGATTTGCGCTGCGGAGAATCTTGCCTTCATCACTGACCGGATGAATCTGTTTCATCTGTTTACCAACGAGGAACAAAGTGTCTTCAGTTCGTCCTTTGCGGCGATGCTCAAAGCCGCTCCGAGTGCATCGAGTCTCAATGTGTCAGCAGTGATTGAAAACGCTCTGACTGGTTATGTCATTGGGCCGGAGACGATGGTATCCGGTGTGTATTTGGTGGATGAACAACACCGTCAGAAAATCAAATGTCCTAAACTTGTGTTTTTGCCGCGCACACGTGATGGATTGGCTGACGTTTCCGAGCCTTACGTTCAATTTTCGGTAGGGATTGCAAAACAACTGGATGCGCTTGATTTCTATTTCAGTTCGCTGAAGGCCCTTGTGAGCGAGGCCGGTGGAATGGAGGTGGGTTTGTCGGGTGGCTACGACAGCCGCCTCCTGATTTTGCTGGCTCGGCGGCACTTCGGCAGGGTAACGGCACATACGCATTTTCATCGCAAAACAACCGTGGATGAAACGGTTGCGCAAAAAGTGGCTGCCGCGCTGGATATCCCGCTAAAGCGTTGCGAAGCGGCCAAGCAGCCCTCTGAAATGAGTCAGGAAGAATTTGAAGCCAACCTGGCAAATGCAGCTCCCTTCTCGGACATGCGGGTGGTGCACGACTATAGCTGGCTGAATTTTTTTCGCACCCGCTCTTACCGTGAGATTGTCCTTCAAGACGGGCGTTTTGCCATGAACGGTCTGGCGGGGGAGCTCTACCGCAATCATGACAACCATCTGCAACGCATTTGTGATTCGCGGGAATGGGTCAAGGGGCGGGTGATGGGGCCGGGCGTGTTTTCGAGCGTTTTGCCAAGAACAATGGACGCGTCGCTTGACCATACGCTTGCGAAAGCTTCGAAGGTATTAGGCGAGCCAGTTCAGAACCGCATCACACACCGGCAAACCCGCCGGTATTTCGGGGAGATATTTTCCGTCTATGGAGCCGCTGTCCGACTGAACACCGACAATCAACTTGCCTACAGCTTGTCGCCATTCATGGATTATCCATTGCGGGTCGCTTCCTATCGAGCCCTGCCTTACCTGGGACTGGCTGGCCGTTTTGAAGCTGAGATGATCCGGCGGCTTAATCCTTCGGTTGCAGCCATAGCGTCGAGTTACGGACGAGCATTTGACTCTGCTGAGCCAGTCAGCCGTAGAATTAAATATGCCGCCCGCGGCCTCCTGCCTTATCGGTGGCAAAATGCATTGACCACGGTGCGCATGCATCAGCGCGTAGGAGAATGCCCGGTTTATGGCCCGCTCATGAAACGGCAGCCCCTGATTCGGCAAGCAGTCGAACTAATGCGCGATCCCCGCTTCGGATTCAAATGGGAGCGGGTAATTCAGCACGATGTGCTTCTGCAAAGAGTCCTGTCTCTTGGAATCATGCTGATTAAGAACCGAGACTGCATCCGACTATAAATCCGTCCCCCGATGGCAATATGCGTTCCAAACTTTTTGAACTGATCAGAACCGCAGCGGCGAATATGCGATCACGGCCCTGGCTGGCCGCGACAATTCCTCACGGTTTGGAACAATTACTGCGAGAACGGTTGTTTACGACTGAATATATTTTACACCTAGCACACATGACAAAGGCGGTCAAAGATTCGCCACCGCCAGCGTCAGACTATTCATCAACCTGCCGTTGGCGCATCGGCATAGTGCGCGACTTGTTTTACAACCACGAGAGTTACATCGCTGCCTGTCGTGAATTGAACGTGCCCTACAAAACGGTCGATCTATTTGCGTCTGACTGGATACAGCAAGTTAGATCGGCTAAGTGTGATGCATTTGTAGTCTGGCCTTCTGAATGCCTTTCTGAATGGAAGCGCATGTATGACGAAAGGCTGAAGTTCATTAATCAGGAGATGGAGATATTAGTTTACCCGCCCGTAGATGCGCTCTGGCTTTATGGCAGCAAACAACGAATGCACAGCTGGCTTGAGATTAATGAGTTTCCACATGCGAAAACTCTTGTGTTCTACCTTAAGGAAGAAGCACTTACTTATCTGGAAACAGCGGTATATCCATTGGTGTTGAAACTTGATATCGGTGCCGCAGCCAACGGTGTCTGGATAGTCAAATCGAAACGCGAAGCAATTAAAATGGTTTTGCAAGTGTTTGAGAAGGGCTTAGCAGGCAAACGTTGGGATGTTAGGGCGCGCCAGTGGCGCTACATTCTCATGCAGGAATTTATTCCGAATCTGCGCGAATGGCGTTTGATTAGGCTTGGCGAAAGTTATTTTGGACACGAGAAAGGACAACTCGGCGATTTTCACAGCGGATCGGGCAAGGTCGGCTGGTCAGCCCCACCCCAGACGGCTTTGGATTTGCTGCACAATGTCACGGAGACTGGTGGGTTCCGCAGCATGGCGATGGATTTGTTTCAGACTGCCGACGGGCGTTTCCTAATCAATGAATTGCAAAGCGTTTTCGGGTCCGTTGACACGGCGCAAATGTATATTGATGGGCTTCCCGGTCGTTATCGAAGAATAAACGGCGAATATATTTTCGAGGAAGGAAGATTTTGCCGCAATGCCTGCTGCAATCTCCGGGTAGAGGATTTGCTATACATTCTAAATTCAAACCCAACAAAGAAAGTAAAGGTGTCATATGATCATCGGAACTGACAAGGAGCGTAAGGTGGACAGTCAAGGCAGCATTGTGGAATGGCGGGTGGGAATCACCCCTGGGGCAGTGGAGCGGCTGAAGTCCCTCGGGCACTCCTGTTTAATTGAAACGGGAGCGGGAGTTGCAGCCGGCTACGTTGACGAAGAGTATCTCCGCAGCGGAGCTGAAATTGTGGCCACGCAAAACGAAGTGTACGAGCGATCTGACATGATTTACAAAGTCAAGGAACCCCAAAAAGACGAGTGGGGTCTATTTAAAAAGGGGCAGGTTTTATTTACATATATACATGCCGGCAATCGGGCGGAAATGCTGGATAACTTACTTAAGCGCGAGGTGGTTGGGATTGCCTACGAGGATGTTCAGACCGCCGATGGTCGGCTACCGATGCTGGAGCCAATGTCAATTATAGCTGGCCACATCTCTCAGCAGCGGGCTTACCAATACCTACTGACCGACACCGGCAATGTGGGCATTCTCTCCGGTTCAATGGCCGGCGTGCCGCCGGCCAAAGTGGTTGTGGTGGGCACGGGATTCGCCGGAGAGGCAGCTATTCGGTTAGCGCGGGCCAGCGGCTCGCAGGTCATGGCTTTGTTCAAAGATAATTTTGCTCGAGCCGAGCGGATCATGCTGACCTATCCAGGTGTGATTTGCCTCAAGTCCACACCGGACAACGTGCGCGTGGCTCTCTATGGCGCCCATGTGTTGAATAACTGCATGACCTGGCCCATTTCACTGCGTAATGAAGTATTGATCCCCACCTCCATGATCGGTTTGATGGATCCCCATGGCATTGTAATGGATGTTTCTTCGGAACTTCAAGGGGGACTGGAAACCACACGCGGTATTCACACTTCGCACGCGGAACCGACGATAAAACTGGCTGGGAAGACCCACTATGTTGTACCCAACATCCCAGCCATTGCCGCTCGCTCAGCGTCCAACGCCCTAGTCAATGTGACCTTACCTTGGGCTGAAAAAATTGCCGCTGGCTGGGATTGGCGCAATGCCAGACATGATACGCCACTTTACTTAGGGTTGACCTGCGCCGGCGGGAAAGTAATCAATCCAGTTATTAAGGAATGGTTTGAAAGTGTTGGTCGTTAATAAAAAGTCCGTGAGCAGTTGTTAAGATTATTTGTTTAAATATGTGTGGCATCGGTGGCATCATGCAGGCTAGGGCGCAGTCCTTGTTCGGCCAAGATTTGACCGAAATGAGTCGTTTAGTGGCGCATCGTGGTCCGGATGCTGTTGGACATAAAATATTTAGCGAAAACGGGCTGGCTGACGGCAATATAGCCGAGCGGGAAAAGTGGGCGGTAGGTTTAATTCACCGGCGGCTGGCAATTGTAGATCTTTCCAACGATGGCCATCAACCCATGTCCGATAAATCAGCTCGATATTGGATAGTCTTTAATGGCGAAATTTATAACCACATTGAATTGCGCTCTGAATTAGCGAGCCATGGTTATCGTTTCCAATCTCATTCTGACACGGAAGTTATTCTGGCCGCTTATTCTTGCTGGGGCCGGGATTGCCTCCAGCGCTTCAACGGCATGTGGGCTTTTGCCATTTATGATTGCCAGGCAAAAAAACTCTTCCTCGCCCGGGATCGCTTTGGCATCAAACCGCTTTATTATTTTTCGGAATCTGGAAGGTTTGCCTTCGCTTCCGAGTTGAAGCAACTGCATCACTTGCAGGGTGGCAAAGGTCGGGTAAACCGCCGTCTGTTGGCAGATTTTTTCATGTGGCGACTGGAGACACACACGCAAGAAACCTTCTTTGAGAACATATATAGCTTGCCGCCGGGCAACTGGGCTGAGGTTAATGCCGAAACCCTGGTCGTTGGCGACATTCATCCTCAACAATTTTGGTTTCCAAAAGCGTTGGCACATGCAAACCCGTTGAATATTCATGCAGATTTTCGCTCCCTGTTCGAAGACGCGGTGCGCCTGCGACTGCGCAGTGATGTCCCGGTTGGCATTACATTGTCCGGCGGCCTTGATTCTTCAGCCGTGGCCTGTGTAGCCAGTGGCCAAAAAAAACGCGATGGAGCCGGTGCCATGGAAGCATTTACGGCGGCCTATCATGACCCGGGATTTTCCGAAGAACCTTTTGCCCGGCGCGTGGCAAGAAGCGCCGGTTTGAAGCATACTCTGGTATACCCTGAAAGCGGCCAAATCTCGGAAGACTGGAAGCAGTTTTTGTGGTATATGGAGGAGCCATTTGGCAGTCTCTCGTATTATACTAACTGGAAAGTATATCAGCAAATCCGCGCGGCAGGAATTTCGGTTATTTTGAGCGGGCAAGGCGGTGACGAGCTGTTGCTGGGATACGAGCGATACCGTTTTCCGTTTCTGCTGCAGCAAATGAAAAACGGTCGATATCCGGAAGCTTTCAAATTTTTTCTGCAAGGCCGTCACCGAGGCAACATGGGGATTTTTCGGCAGCTTCAATTCATGGCCTATTTTACGATGCCGGACTTGCGGGCGCTGCGCCGTCGCCGTCTAGTTGAGCCATTTTTACGCAAGGACTTTTTTGAGTTCGGTCTCACTCGCAAATCAGTGCTAATAGACAGTGCAAAATTTCGGGGTCGGATTGAGATGCAGACAAAAGAATTTTCAAAATATCAATTGCCACATTTACTCCGGCATGAGGATCGCGTCTCAATGAGTCACGCTGTTGAAACGCGGCTGCCATTTCTTGATTACCGGCTTTTTGAATTTGTGCTGGGACAACGGGATGAAGATCTTTTGGCAGAAGGTTGGTCTAAGCACCTGCTGCGGGAATCCATGAAGGATATTCTACCAGAATCGGTGCGTTTGCGAACCGATAAAAAGGGCTTTGATACTCCCAGTCGCCGTTTATTGCGCGACCACCCTGGATTTTTTGGGGCGCTGATGGATCGCAACCATGATGATGCCGTATTGGACACAGCTGCCATCCGGCGAGCTTATAATGCAGGGATTATTGACGAGGGACTGTTGTGCTCGGCTTGCACCTATCTCTCCTGGAAGGAAATATTTCAGATGCAAAATTAGGCCATGCGCATTCTCTTCATCACCGGCAACTATCCTTCTGCGGCTTTCCCGGCCAATGGCGCGTTTGTCCGACAACTGGTCTGGGCAGTTGCCCGGCAAGGGCATGATTGTTCCGTCATAAGCCCCGTGCGCCAGTTGTTGCGTCGCTTTGGCCCACTGCCGCCGTTGGTGTCTCAGGAATCGGCTGGAGCCGGGGTTGCGGTTCAGGTGTTGCGACCCCGGTATCACTCGGCTGGATCGAAAAAAATTGGATTTATCCACACGGGCCGGTTCACCCAATTTGCGTTTGAGCGTGCGGTGATAAAATCCTTGTCCGATTTGGGCAATCGCCCTGATGTTTGCTATGGCCATTTTTTGTATCCCGGCGGTAGCGGCGCGGCGCAGGCGGCGCGGCATTTCGGAGTGCCGGCATTTGCAGCGGTTGGTGAAGGCACCTTCTGGACCATAGAGCCATTTGGGGCCCCCCGGACCCGGCGACATCTTGCACCCGTTAGTGGCTTCGTGGCAGTGTCCTCCGTAATCAGTGGAATGCTACGAGAGCAGTTGCAAATTCCGGATGAGAAAATTGGGGTGTTCCCCAACGGAGTGGATTTATCCCGGTTCCACCCGCGGTCCCGAGAGGAAATGTGCCGGAAACACGGATTATCCCCAGATGTATTTCATATTAGTTTCGTCGGAAATTTTGACGAACTGAAAGGGGTGTCCCGGCTGGTGGAAGCGGTCCGCGGTTTGAAAGGTGCGCGTCTTATCCTCATAGGCAAAGGGCCGGTGAAAATCGCATCCTCAGAGATTGTTTTTAACGGACCCGTGTCGCACGAAGTCGTTCCGGAATTATTGTGTGCCTCGAATCTGTTTGTCTTGCCAACGGCCGAGGAAGGTTCGTGTAACGCGGTGATCGAAGCCATGGCCTGCGGCCTTCCTGTGGTTACCTCCAAGGGCAATTACATGGATGATCTGGTGAACGATAATGTTGCATTGCGTATAAATCCCATGGATGTCGACCAGATTCGTCGCGCGATAATCACCCTTATGAATGAACCTGCCAGCCGCCATGTATTAGCTGCCTGCGCGCTGGAACATTCCCGGAAATTTGACATTAATCTCCGGGCGAAAAAAATAATGAACTGGATACAGCAACGGATGGATTGCCCATCCCCAATCGTTTAGAGCCATGCAAGCCAGGGCCATTGACTCATCAAGTCGGGACGCCTATGACGCCCTGGCGTCCGAATATGGCAGAGTGTTTTATCAGCGACCCTGGGCCGAAAACTTTGGCACCACCCTGCGGCAAGTTGGGGTTTTTGATGACCACAATCTTTTGGTGGGCGGATTTCATTATGTTGAAGACCGGGTGGCAGGTTTTACATTTATCAGAAATCCCCCTTTCACGCCTGTGATTGGCCCTTTCATGCGCGTAAAGTCGCAGAATCCTGTGGCTATATTAGAATCAAAACGAAAAATTCTAGAAACGGTCGCAGATTTCTTTTTGAGCCAGCGCAGGGCGATTGTGAGCGTGGCACTTGATTATCAAATTACGGACGGACTGGCATTCCAGTGGAGAGGGTTCAAGACCAGCCTGCGTTACACCTACCGTATCGAATTAAATCGAACGAAGGATCAAATATTCAAGGATTTTTCGCAGGCAAGGCGAAACGACATATCCAAAGCAATCCGTGACGGTTTGACGGTTGAGCGTTCGCGCGATTTTCAGCATGTCAGTAAACTTGTTCAAGAAACTTTTTCCCGAACCAACGGTCGGCTTAATGCGGAAGTATTACAAGCAATTCTGCAGCGATATGCGCAGCCTGATAACAGTTTTGCCTTCATTGTGCGGCAGGGCGATCGGCCTATTGCGGCCACATTCATCATTCACGATCAGCGAACAGCCTTCTATCTTTTAGGTGGATATGACAGTGAGCACAGTCACCATGGAGCGGGGGCCTTGGCGGTTTCCGAATCCATCATCGCGGCAAACGAAATGGGATTGCGGGTTTTTGATTTTGAAGGTTCCTCAATTCCACCAATTGAGCGGTTCTTTCGTGGATTTGGTGGCCAGCTAACGCACCATTTCATTGTCAGTCGTGCATGGTTTCCGCTGGAAGTGTTGCTTAAGTATAAAAAGCGAAACGTTTTTTGAGGTCATCGTAAAATTTCATGGCTGACTCGAAACAACTCAGTCGTATCTGCATCATTACGACCGCGCATAATGCGCTGGACGAGCGCGTTTTCTATAAGCAGGCATTGTCACTGGCACAAGCCGGGTTTGAGGTGTCGATGATTGCGAACTGGGCGGCGGCTAAGGATTCCGGACCCGTGAAAAAACTGTCGCTGCCGGTTTTCAATGGGAAGGTTAACCGCATATTGCGTGGTTCGGTTTGCGCGTTCTGGCTGGCGTTGAAGGAAAAGGCTGCTGTTTATCATTTTCATGATCCGGAATTGTTGCCGCTGGGCCTGGTACTTAAATGTTTGGGTAAACGGGTGATTTATGATGTGCATGAGGATTACTCGCAAAAAATCCATTCACGCGGCCTGCCGCCATTTGTAGGTAAGGTGGGGTCAAGGTGTTTCTGCCTCTTTGAGGCACTGTGTGCAGCAAGTTTCGATCACATCATTGTAGCGGATTCTCATGTGGCCACATTGTTCCCGGCGGCGAAGACAACGCTCATTGCCAATTATCCTCCGCTGGATTTCGTAAAGCAGGGCGCTTTGACTCAAGCACATGATGCGTCGGCTCCGTTTCGCTTGGTATACGTTGGAGGCATCAGTTTAATCCGCGGCATCGGCAAAATTCTGGATGCGCTGGAGTTGCTTAGGGACCGTCCGATTGAATTTCATCTGGCTGGGCCGATCAGTGATGCCGGTCTATTGGCGCAACTGAAGCGGCACCCACAGGTTTTTTATCATGGGGTGTTGCCGTGGGAGAAAGTGAATGAGTTGCTCGTGCAGGCGGATGTCGGAATGGTGTTATTCCAGCCCGTGCCGGCGTTCCAATACTATCCGGGGGAGAATATCATTAAGCTTTGGGAATATCTGGGCTTGGGGTTGCCGGTCATCATATCGGATTTTCCAAAGCTCAAGATGCTAATTGAAACGATGGAGGTCGGAATCGCAGTAGATCCGACCCGGCCGGTGGCCATCGCAGCGGCCATCCGGCAATTGCGCGATAAGCCTGAGCTGCGGCGTAAGTTGGGCGATAATGGGCGAGCAACTGTCTTGAAGGAACACAATTGGGGCAACGAGGCGGCGAAGCTAGTCGCAGTTTATCAAGGACTTGGCTTATGAAAATTAGTTTCTACAAAAGATATATCTTGTTGTGGCTCACATGTTGCGTGGTAGATTTGTGTGTCTGGGCTGATTTTCCATTCCGATTGAGCTTTGCTTCATCGAATGCCGCCGGAATGCTGGCGTTGGTTGGTATTTCCAATGGCTTTTATCAGGTCGAAAGCACACCTCACCTTAGCAGCAATTGGACTCCTTACCCAATGATGGGTGCCATTGTGCCGATTACTTCAACCCAAATGGTGCTCAATTTGCCGAGGTTGGATCAGCAACGATTCTTCCGCAGCGTTTATCTTGCCACAAATCCAGTGACAGCCAGCCAAATTGTTTCAATCAATCCGACCAATAACTTTATGCGCGCAGGCAATTCGATTGATCCGGTCACAGGCGTGGTGGTAGGCACAAATACGCCAAACCTATGGAATATAGAATTACCCGTATGGCCGGTGGGGCAGGAGCTTCAGCTAATAGGAGGAAATAATTATGTGGTCGGCATCAGGCGCGATGGTGCGATCTTGGGCACCCCCAGCATTTGGGGTCAGGGGGCATTACTGCTATCAACTAACGCTGGCAATACTTGGAATCCATTAGCCAACCTACCGACACAAAGGACTACAGACGCCATTCTTAAAATATGTAGTGTGCCATTTGGAACCAACGAGTTATTATTTGCTTCGATGCAACAAGGTTGGTTATTACTCTCCACAAACCAAGGGATAAACTTTTCCCAAAATCTTTTACCAACATGGTATTCCGGCCTAGGAACAAGGACACCGTTTCACGATAATCTGTTGGTGGAGGCAGTGGCGGGCAAGGCGATCGAGGATTGTCACGTATTGGGATGCTTTTATGGGCAGAGATTGGAGGGCGGCACTATCCCGACGGCCAGCTATTCCATGATTGGCAGCATTTATGTATTTCGCACCGGGGCCACCTTAAAACAGATGGCGGCAGGGGTAAATCCGCAATTCCAAATGGCATGGAAGCAGGATTATTTTGATTTTTTTGCCCGCTATGTTGCTGGGGCAATAGCGGTAAGCAATCATATGGGAATTGTTTCAGGCACGTCCAACACCTTATCTGACACCGCCGCGAATTATGGTGCCAATGCAACAACTTATCCCCGTTGCGTGCGAATTATCAGTGGCACGGGTGCGGGGCAAAGTCGGATGATTGTCTCCAACACCAGCAATACAGTGACTGTCTATACGCCTTGGCAAGTTATACCCGACAATACCAGTGACTATCAGATTATCAACGGAGGTGTGGTTGGTCAGGGGATGCATCTACATTGTGCAACGTGGCTGCCGCAATCTCGCAATGGTGATTCAAATGTGCTGTTTGTAAGCTTTGGCGACAAGGGTTCTGGGCATGTATGCCGTATTCCGAGCTTTGATCAATTAGCCATCAACACAAGTGGTGAGGATTATTCCGGATCGGGTTGGAATTATTCTGACGCGCAAGTCTTTGGTGTTGGCCATCAGCCAACAGCGATGTGGCCTGATGGCCATGGACAGCTATATTATTTAGCGCGGGATTATGATGGGACAATTATAAGTACACCGGACGATGTCTTTATGCCTCACGATATTTATGAGGATACTTTTAATCCCTATAATTCAGCCTATGATGGCGTCGGCTACGACGCTTTGGTTGGCAGCAATCAAGTGGCGGTAGTGGCTAAGCTTACCGAGGGAACGGTTGGCCAATACGGAATCTATGTTGGTGACCCTACTAATCCTCAACAAATGTTTCGTTATGTTCGTGGTTTAAACCTATCTAACTCCGGAAACTACTCCGGGTATAGCCTTGTCTTTGGCAACCCTCAATCCAGTGTTGTTGCTATAACCGCTGATTCATTTGGAAGTGGCATCATCACTAACACCTGGCTGATGCAATTACCAAGAATGACTAACCTACAGGCAATATTGGTGGCCAATGCAACTACCAACTTAATTTCCAACGCTGACTTTACAACTAATTCAGGTGTTATGCCAAGTAACTGGTACCGTTCTGGTTCGATCCCAGCTAGCACGCTGGTGTATGCCGGAACTAATATATATGGAGGCGGCATGGCATGGCAGATTACGCAAACAAATCAATCTTCAGTTACAGATTTTACTGTCAGCATGCAATTATCAAATATTGCAGAGGGTAGATCACTGTGCCTATCATCTCCCTACCGGATAGTCACTCCAATCAACGCCAGCTATTCTGCTCCAGCAGCCCTGCGCATCCAATGGAATTCAACTACCAACACAATACGCATTGACTCCTCGAATGGAAACAGTCGGCAAGTGACTAACCAATGGCACACCGATCATTACAGCGTGCTCCCTCCGACTAATGCCGTAAAAGCACTGATTTCTTATGAGTTCCGCAGCTATACCGGGTCTGTGGATGTGGCGCTGCCTTCGGCAAACTGGTTGCGCTATGCGGTGCCGTCGGTCGGTGCTCGCGCGTCCGATGTTTTGGAGTATGCTACCGCTGCCAACGACTGGTTGGGTAAACTCAACTCACACGTAGAGTTTCTTGTGCTGCCACTTTGGCCGACCGATGTGAATCCGTATGCGACAGAAACTGTCTGCTCACTCCTCTCTAGTGATGGTAGCCGTTGTCTGTTGACCTGGGATTATAACCTCGGCTTTCAAGCGACTTTGCAGGACTCGCAGGGAAATCCATTGCTTTCATTGAATCTCGGACAGTTGCACACCTTGACGCGGTTTGACCCATGCCGTTTTGTGGTCGATTTTCAGCACGGAGTCTTCACGGCGAAGTTAGATGCGGGTGGAGATATCTTGCAGGCCGTTGGTGTGACCGATGCGATCAGTTCATTCAGTCCAGTAAAAATCCGGGTTGGTAGTGACCAATTCAACGCCGCAAATCTTGGCTGGGAAGGATACTATACGCTTCTAAGCTGTCAGGCTTTCAACTAAAACAAAAACCTAAACATCTGCATGCAGTTATGATTCCATGTCAAAAAATCTTCGGCACCGACGGTGTGCGCGGCACAGCGAACCTTGAGCCCGTGACCGCTGAAACCGCGCTCAAGCTCGGGCGCGCTGCAGCGCACGTCTTCAAAAATCTGGAGTCGCAATCGCGTGGTCGTGGCAAGCACAAGATCGTCATCGGCAAGGACACGCGCCTCTCCGGCTACATGCTGGAGAACGCCATCAGCTCCGGCATCCTTTCGATGGGCGTGGACGTGCTGTTCATCGGGCCGCTGCCCACACCGGGCGTGGCCTACGTCACACCGAGTTTGCGCGCGGACGCCGGCATCGTCATCACCGCCTCGCACAATCCCTACACCGACAACGGCATCAAGTTTTTCCGCGCCGACGGCTACAAGCTCGACGACAAGATCGAGGCGGAGATCGAACGCCTCGTCTTCTCCGGCGAAGTGGAAAACATCCGCCCGTCCGCCGAGCACATCGGCAAAGCGGTGCGCATTGACGATGCGTTGGGCCGCTACATCGAGCACGCCAAGGCCAGCTTCCCGCGCGGCCTGACGCTTGAGGGCGTGAAGATCGTTTTGGACTGCGGCCACGGCGCAGCCTACAAATCCTCGCCCTGCGTCCTGCGCGAACTCGGCGCGGAAGTCCTCGTCTTCAACAACCATCCTAATGGCAAAAACATCAATCAGGATTGCGGCTCCATGCACCCGGAAGCGATGTGCCGACAAGTCGTCGAATGCGGCGCGCACATCGGCATCGCGCACGACGGCGACGCCGACCGCGTCTTGCTTTGCGACGAAATGGGCAATTTGATCGACGGTGATGACATCATGGCCATCGCCGCGTTGGAGATGCTCGCGGAAAAAACCCTGGCCGGAAAAACTTTGGTCAGCACCGTGATGAGCAATGCTGGGCTGGAAGCCGCCATCAAAAACGCCGGCGGCAAAATGCTCCGCACCGCCGTCGGCGACAAAAATGTGATTGATGAGATGCTACGCGGCAGCTTCAACTTCGGCGGCGAGCAGAGCGGACATCTGATTTTCCGCGAACACGCCAGCACGGGCGACGGCCTCGTGGCCGCGCTGCAAATCCTGCGCATCATGAAGGCCAAAAGCAAACCACTTTCCCAGCTCGCCAAATGCTGGACGCGGTTTCCGCAGCTCGTGACCAATGTCAAGGTGCGTGAGAAAAAGCCGTTCGAGCAGCTCGACGGCGTCAACGCGCTGGTGACGGCGGCGGAAAAGGAATTGTCCGCGCAAGGCGGGCGATTGCTGCTGCGCTACTCCGGCACGGAACCCAAAGCGCGCCTGCTGGTGGAGGGCCGCAACGCAAAAAGTCTGCAAAGCTGGTCCAAAAAAATCTGCGGCGCGATCCAGAAGCAGATCGGCGCTTGAGCGAGTATAGCATCCTTAAAACAAGTATCAGTTATGATCCCGATTCATGCGCTTAAGACAACGGGCAGCGCAGACACATCTTTAGTTCAAATTTGCAACTGGCCGGAAGGGCGACCTTTTGCGGTGTTTTTGTCACATGATGTGGATCAGATACATGATCGTGAAATATTTCGGTTGCTGGCCGATGCTAACCATATCCGCCGCCGGGTAATGTATGGCGAACCAGGCAATATCCGGCTGGCGGCCCTCCGTATGGCACGTTCGTTATTCAGGCCTAAACCGGCAGAAAAAGATTTTGAAACTCTGCTCGCCATCGAAAATCGTCACGGATTTCGTTCTACCTTCTTCCTGCTTCACGACACATATTGGGCGAGACAGGGGACGCGCTATTTGTTTGATTGCTCTGAAATCCAAGGCATCGCACGACTCGTGCTGGCCGCGAAATGCGAACTCGGCGTTCATGGCGGCTATTATCGTTTCAATGACGCATTTCGCTACCGTGAAAGCCTCGAAGCTGTGGCCGACGCGTTTAATGTTCGCCCCTGCGGCATCCGTAATCACTTGCTCCGATATTCCTATCCTGAAACCTGGCGAGCCCAAGCCGCAGCCGGTTTCAGCTACGATGCCACTTACGGTTTACCGGGCGAACTAGGCCCGCGCGGCGGCTGGCCGTTTCCTTTTAAGCCCTGCGATGCTCAGACCGGCCAGTTACTAAATCTGATTGAACTACCACTGACGGTAATGGATGCCACGCTTTTCCGACACCTGCGGCTTGACGGAGCCGCAGCGCTGGAAAAATCCTGGGCAATCATCCGGGCGGTCATTGATGTAGGTGGACTGGTGTCCCTGTTGTGGCACAACAATTACTTCAACGAGCCGGAATATGCCGACTGGCAGACAGTTTACGAACAACTTCTGGCTCGGCTCGCACCGCTGAATCCATGGTGCGTCACAGGTGCGGAAATCAACGCATGGTGGCGTGCGCGGTCGGCGGTGGAAGTCCATTTGTATTCGGTCGACGAACATGTCACACGCGTTTCAATACATTCACCCCACGCCATCAATTGTCTTGCGCTTGATCTTCGGTTGGATGGCAAAATTATCCTGCCGCCCAGCGCGGGAAAAATCGTGTCCCACGCCGGACTAAACCGGATTATTTTCCCACAATTGCGCGCTGGAGAAACTGTGGTCGTTCGCATTGAAAACTAATTTTCCCCCGTGGTCATCCACTACTACCAGCAATTTTTCACTGGGCCGAATGCGCCCGGCACGCTCACGCCGCGCAAACTCATGCGACGGTTGGCGCAGGCTGGCCACGAAGTCCACGTTGTAACAACGGATTTCAATGTTTACAACGAGCAAACCGAGCCGCCGGAGGAAGAAAGATTTTCCAGCGGTGGCCGTTGGACGGTGCATCGAATTCCCTCGCCGCGAAAGCTTCGGCGTGGCTTGCGGGCTCGGCTGAACACTTACCTTGGCTTCACGCTGCCGGCGTATCGTTTTGCCAAGAAATTGCCTAAGCCGGCCGTGATTATTGGCAGCATCCAACCGCTCTTCACCGGACTGGTGGCGCAACGGCTTGCGCGGCATTGGCGCGTGCCGTTCCTGTTGGAAATCCGCGATCTCTGGCCGGATGCGCTGGTGGCGAAGAACGCCATTTCGTCATGGCAGGCTTGGCCGCTACACTCTCTCGCCAATTTTCTTTATGCACGCGCCGACCGCATTGTCAGTCTCACGCCGGGCATAAAAAAAGAACTGGTCAAAAAAGGAGTTAGTGCCGACAAGATGGATGTTTTTCCCAACGGCTTTGACCCGGCGATGTATCTATTACCCGCCGGCACCCGCGAACGTGTGCGGGCTGAACTGGGCTGGCAGGAAAAGTTTGTCGCCGTTTTTACCGGCACGCACGTCGAGGTGACGGCGGTGGAAACCATCGTCCGCGCCTCGCATCTTTTGCGCGACCGCGCCGACATCCGGTTTGACCTTTTTGGCAAAGGCCAGCGCAAACCGGCGGCGATGCGACTGGCGCAGGAGTTGGGCTTGAAAAATATTTTCTTCCACGATCCGGTGCCAAAAAATCAGATTCCCGGAATTCTCGCCGCCGCCGATGTGGCGCTGATGACTTTGTTCCAAAGTCCGCTGATAGATATTTATTTTGAAAACAAACTGGTAGACTACATGGGGGCCGGCAAACCCATTTTGGCGGCGATGGATGGAATGCAGGGCCAGCTAATCGAAAAAAATCGCGCCGGTCGCGTCGTCGGCAGTTTTGACCATGAGGGTTTGGCGCGATTGGTGGCTGAGGCTGCCGCCGCCCCGGAAGCACTTGCCGAGTTGGGCCGCAACGGACGCGAATTCGCCGGCCGCCAGTTGCTGCTCGAAAATATTCTGGACAATTATATGAAACGGATAGAGGACGTCGCGCAGGGCCGCGCCAAAGAAATGCCCGCCATCAATATTGTTTAATGAGCACTTTTTTTTATTTTTTCGCAGCCGGACTGCTGCTGCCGGTCATGGCTGTGCGGCTCATTTTCCTTTTTCCGACACGGCTGGGCTGGATCAATTACCTGGCCAACGTCTTCAGCGAATTTTTCGTGAAGAAAATCGGGTGGTCGCGCACCGCCGTGGAAATTGTCATGGCCGTGCTAGGCCTGGCGGCGTTGCACTTTGCCGGCAGCGACTGGCTGGTTGTTCTGCTTGCGCTTGCGCTGTTGCTGGCACTGGAGCTTTACATCAGCAAGATCGAACGCTGGCTGCTCGTCACGTCGTTCACGCCACTGGATACCATCGGCCTGCGCCGCGCCACGCCGGAAACAACGCGTGGTCTCGCGCATGGCTACCCCACGCCGTCCACGCATCCCGACCTCACGCTGAATTTCGTCGGGCCGTTCACTGCCCGGATGCCGCGCTACGAACTCGGCGCGCTCGTCGTCGGCCGCAAGTTCGAACTGCGCCTCATCATCGGTAATCACACCATCGTCCCGACACAGACCGGCATTCGCGTCCGCGTGGTATCGCCGGCGGCGTTAAAGTGTGAGCAAAATCTAGGCGAAATGCTGCCGCGGCTTGCCTCCGGCGAAGTGCATGAGCTCAAGCAAACATGGACCGTGCAATCGGCCGCCGCCGCCGGAAAAATCTTGTTCACCGTCGAGTGGGGACATTTCCGGCGTGAACTGGAAATTGAGTTTGCCGGCTGCGCGCCGCTCGGGCATGCGACTGTGCCCCGTGCTGTCATAACGCGATATGCCGGCGGATGCCGCTCGGCGTTTGCGTGGCGCGGCGACATGGATTTATATGACGAATCCACGCTACAATCCATCGAGGGACTTGAAGTGACGCTCGGTCTGGCGGCCCGTTATCGGATGCCGCAAACGATGTATTTGTCGTCGCGCCTCTCGGTTGACGAAAACGCCGCGCGCCAGTGGGGCGAGCATTACGGTGCAGATCGCGGCGCGGCGCGGATACCGGAATTCATCCGGTGGATGCAGGCAAATGTCGACCTGCGGCACGAGTGCGGCTATCCGTTCGTCACCCAAAAACGCTTTTTGCTGGAGTTGGGCAATCACGGGCATTTACATTTCGGCACGGACACGGCGGGCGCGGCGGAAAACGGTTGGAAGCCGAAGTCGCGGATGGGCGCGGGCGTTTACCCATGGCTCGGCACCGAGCGTTCCTCATTCGCCGAGCAGCGCGACAACGCGCTCGAAACCCGCCGGCTGTTTGAAAACCATTTTGGCTACACGCCGAAAAGCTGGGCGATGCCGAATCGCACCAACGACCGTTTTACCGCTGCCGCCATGGAAGCTGCCGGCTGCGAGGTGTTGAGCGATTCCAATGTTCGGACGCAGCACAACGTCCTGCTCCAGCCGCCTCCGCATCATCCGCACGACACCTCAGCGGTGGAGCTTACGAAGCGCTATCCCGGCGACCCGCAGCACATCTATCATGTGGCGATGAATCTGTTCTGGATTCACCGGGCGCACCGCCGCGGTATCCCGGTAGTGTTCATGTGCCACCAGCATTTGCGGCAATTTGACGGCTATGCCTGCACTCGGTTTACAGAATACACGCTGCGTTACGCATTGGAAAAATTTCACGGCGACCTCCATATCAACACCGTTTTTGGTATCGGCAAATACTGGCGCGAAGTGCTTAGTCCGAAAACCCGCCGCGTCAGCGTGGTGGTGGAAAAAAACGGCATCCGTATCCGTAACGAAAGCAAATTCAACCTCGGCGAAGCCCCGCTCGATGTGGATTTGTCCGATGGTCGGCGGTTCACTGTGCTGGTCAGCGTCCCCGCTGGCGGCGAAATCTTCGTGCAGCCCGATGGCAACAGATAACTTCATCATCCGTCCGTTTCGCCCTGGTGATTCCGCCGGTGTGCGCGCCGTCTTGGAGGCGAGCTACGGCGCAGGCGCGACGCCCGCATCGACTTACGACTGGTGGTCGTTCGGATGCCCGGTCGCGGCGAGCGGTTTTATGGTGGCCGACATGAACGGCCGAATCGCCGGGGTGCAACCGATGGAAATCTTCCCCTTCGTCGACGGTAAAAAAAATCTAAACGCGGCTTTGCTGACCGGCGTGGCGGTGCATTCTGATTTCCGGCGCCGCGGTATTTTTTCCGCTCTGGTCAAGGCGTGTGAACTGGAAGCTTGGCGGCGGGAGGCGGCGTTTGTCACTACGATGCCAAACGAAAAATCGCGTCCGGGTTTTTTAAAGTATGGTTACGCTGATTTGGGTCAGCGACAACTGCTAGCGCGGCCGGTGCGAGCGATGGCGCTCGGGGGGAAGTTTGCGCCGGTGTTGGGCCATCTGGTCGGCGCGGTGGGCGGTGCGGTTCAGGCCGTGTTCAAAACGATTCCAACCACGGGTGAGATTTCCATCCGTGAAACCAAGGCCATTCCGAAGGAAATTGCCACGCTCGCGGCGCGGCACGAGCACCTTTTTCCCGGCCTGCGGATGCACCGTGGCGCGGAGTGGCTGCGCTGGCGATTTTTGGAATCACCGCTGCGGAAATATCGGCTGCTGGAGGCGTGCGACCTGACGGGGAAGCTGGTTGGATTTGCTGCAGCCACGTTGGATGATCGTGAGAAGTATCGCGTGTGCTACCTGGTGGATTTGTTTGTCGGTGAAAAGAAATACACGGCAGATTTTCTCCGCGCAGTGGTCAATTTGGCGCGCATAGCAAACGCCGAGGCGGTGGCGACGGTCGTGAGTTCACCGGCGTTGACGGAAGCACTTTGCCGGGCGGGGTTTTGGGCCGCGCCGGATTGGCTGCCGCTGAAACGGTTTTATTCGGTCGCCAAGTTTAATCCGCACCAGTCCGCCCCGACGGCCTGGCAGACGCTCGCCGGTTGGTATCAGACGCTGGCCGACTGGGACAATTTATGAACGCACCCTTCGTCATGACCGTTGACGTCGAAGATTGGTTCACCTCGTCGGTGGATTTGTTTTCCGAGGCCGCGGCCGCCGGCCAGCATGGGCGTAAACCGGATGAAAGCGTGTTGCGCAACACTTTGAAGTGCCTCGAGCTCTTTGCCCGTCATGGCAGCAAGGCAACGTTCTTCATCCTCACCACCGTAGCCGAAGCGTATCCCGATTTGATTCGCGAAATTGAGCGGCAGGGACATGAGGTCGGCATACACGCCTATCGGCACCGGTTGGTTTACAATCTGGCACCGCAGGAATTTGAGGAGGATCTGAAGCGCTCCTTGGAAATCTTGCACGGCATCGGGGTGAAAAAAATTTATGGATTCCGCGCGCCGTATTGGTCCATCACCAAGAAATCGCTCTGGGCGCTCGATATCTTGCAAAGGCACGGACTGAAATACGACGCCAGTATCTTTCCCATATATCGTGAGCTTTACGGCATTCCCGATGCGCCGACGGCACCGCACGAAATCCGTCCCGGCTTCTGGGAATTTCCGCCGGCTACCGCGCGTTGTCTGGGAGTTAACCTGCCCATCGCCGGCGGCGGCTATCTGCGGATGCTGCCTTACGGCCTACTAAGGCCGCTTATCCGCCGCGCCGGTTGCAGTGGCTCGCGGATTTTTTATTTGCATCCTTACGAACTTGATCCGGATGACGCGCATCTGCCGACAAAGTTGAACAGTCTGAAGTCGCGGCTGTATTACTGGCAGCAGATGATCGGGCGGCGCGGCAATCCGGAAAAAATAGAACGCCTATTGCAACTCGCGCGTTTCCAGTCCATCGTCGAGGCGTTTGGTGACAAATTTGGGCAGGCCCATAACTAAATGACCGATGAATCAACCAAGTTTTTATGTCCGGCACGGCAAGCGGTGGTTTGATTTTTCAGCGGCGGTGATTGGCCTAGTCTTGTTACTGTTGCCGCTGGCGGCGGTTGCCTTGGTCATTTTAATTGCGGACGGAAAACCAGTTTTGTTCCGCCAGCAGCGCGTCGGCCGGCATGGCAAATCTTTCCGCATCTGCAAATTTAGGACGATGACCAACCGCCAGTCTTTCAGCTCCACGATCACCGTGTCCGGTGACGCGCGTGTCACCGCGCTTGGCAAATGGTTAAGGCGGTTCAAACTTGACGAGTTACCGCAATTGTTCAATGTGCTGGCCGGCGAAATGAGCTTGGTCGGACCGCGTCCGGACGTGCCTGGATACGCTGACCGGCTGCGCGGCGATGACGCACGAGTATTGGGACTGCGCCCTGGAATTACCGGCCCGGCGACGCTGGCGTTCCGCAACGAGGAGGAACTGCTTGCTGGGGCCGTTGATCCGAGGCGCTTTAATGATGAGGTTGTTTTTCCTGAAAAAGTGCGACTGAATCTGGCCTATCTCGATGCGCAAAGTTTTAGGAAGGATATAAGCTGGATATTGAAAACGATTTTCCCCCGATGAACTCGGCAAAAGATTTTTTTGACCCCTGCGCATGGTTTTGGTTTGGTCTGCTGGGGGCGGCGCTCTGGAACTTCCGCCGGCGGGCCTGGAAACCCGCGCTGGTGCTGACCACCTTTTTGACCGGCATGAGCCTCCTGGAAGCGCTGCGTATTCCGGAACGGTTGCTGGCCAGCAAGGAACAGTCCTATTGTCACGCATCGGACACCTGGGTTTTTGCCAATGCTGAGGCCGTGGTGATGTGTGGCGGGGTTTTGAATGTGTCGCCACATGATTTTACCGGAGCGAACTACACGGACGCCGTGGATCGATTGCTGAAATCGGTTGAGATGGCAAAACAGTTGCGTCGGCCATTGGTGCTCGGGGGTGGTCTTTCAGGTGGGGTGGGTACGCCGTTGGAATCCGATTTTGAGCGCCACTGGCTGGCAGATTGGGGGCAGACGGATTTGGAGCTTTTAGATTTGGGGCCCTGCGAAAATACGCATGATGAGGCCCTGTCGGCCGCAAATATCGCCCGCGCTCACGGTTGGAAGAAAATTGTGCTCGTGACTTCCGCCTATCACATGGATCGCGCGCTGGCGGTTTTTAGGCACACCGGTTTGCAGGTTGTCCCAGTGGGTTGTGATTTTCATGCCGCACCAGCTTTGGCTCGAAACACTGGATTGAAATGGCTACCCACCTGTGGCAGCGCCGAAAGCCTGCGGTTGTATCTGACCGAATCGGTCGGCCTGATTTATTACCGTTGGCGCGGCTGGATCGCCTGAATTTACAAGCCACCATGAACTCAAAAGACTTATCGACCGCCATGCGGGCCGCCCGGAGAATTCTACTGTCCGTGCCGCACATGGGCGGTAACGAACAGCGCTATGTGGAGGAGGCGTTTGCCTCGAACTGGCTCTCCACGGTCGGGCCGAACTTGACTGCGCTCGAGCAGGAGTTTTCCGCTCTCGTCGGTTTGCCGGCGGTGGCATTGTCCAGTGGCACGGCGGGACTGCATCTGGCGGTGCGGCTGGCTGGCGTCATGCCGGGAGATGAGGTGGTGGTGCCTACGCTGACATTTTCCGCAACGGTTAACCCGGTGCTATACGAACACGCTCGGCCGGTTTTTTTGGACAGCGAACCAAATTCCTGGAATCTTGACCCTGATTTGCTGGCGAGTTTTTTGGCGCAGCGCGCCCGCGTCAACCGGCTGCCAAAAGCGGTTGTGGTGGTGCATCTTTTCGGCTTGAGCGCGGCGATGAGCGAGATTCTGGAAATGTGCCGGCGGTATGATGTTGCAGTGATAGAAGATGCAGCCGAATCACTCGGTGCATTATACCACGACCGGCACCCGGGCACGTTTGGCGACTTTGGCGTATTTTCATTCAACGGCAACAAAATGATCACTGGCACCACCGGCGGAATGTTGGTGGCGCGGGATGCGACAAAAGTTGAAGCGGCCCGTAAATGGAGCCAGCAGGCCCGCGACCCCGATCCGCTGGGGGTAAATAATTACGTTCATAGTGAACTTGGTTTTAATTATCGCATGAGCAATGTCGTTGCCGGAATCGTGCGCGGACAACTGGAAATTCTGGAAACGCGGGTGGCCCAGCGGCGCGCGGTGTTTGCGCGATATTGCGCGGGCTTGGCAGAATTATCGGGGCTTGTGCCTCAGATGGAAACCGCCGGCTGCCGGCATACGCGGTGGCTGAGTTGCTTCCGTGTAGAGGAAGAAAAATACGGAATGTCGGCGGTTGATTTGATCCGGTTTTTGGATGCGGCGAATGTGGAGGCGCGACCAATATGGCGTCCATTACACACGCAACCGCTTTACCAACAGTTTGAGTGTATCGGCGGTGGTGTGGCCGAGGATTTGAACGGGCGCGGCCTCTGCCTACCCAGTTCAAGTTCGCTTTCGGGGGCGGATCAGGAGTTTGTGATTTCGCGGTTGCTTCAGGCGCATGCGCAGGCCGTTGGTCGGATTTGAATTTCAAGGGAAATTCTTTTAGGCGCGCCTTCTCCTAATAAAAAATAATCGTTCAATGCAATTAGTATGCCGTTTAATGCATTGATATTCTCTTCCAAAGCCGATTTCCCTTAGGGTTGCTGGTGACAAAGATTCTGGTGAAGCAGGTAAGAAGATGTGTATGGGGGAACTTGTGCGGAAGTGAGTTGATTGCACAAGCTGGCGGCAGCTTGCCTTTATTGTCTGATTTTTTTCTTCGGGACTAATCGTTGAGTTGAGGTTTCAGTTTAATCTTTTCCTTATGGATACGCTTCATCGCCTCCTTCGGCATGGTATGGTTACCTTGATTTATGTCTTGGCAATCGTTGTCAGCCTCTCGTTAAGCTATCTGTTGCGATTTGATTTTGTGCCGCCAGCGGCCACTTTGCGCCAGATGTTGGGGCTATTGCCACTGATTATTGCGGTTAAGCTGGCAGTGATGGTGTTGACCGGCCAATTCAAGAGTCTACTTACGTTCTTTTCCGTACCGGACTTCCGGCGGATCGTGCAGGCGGGAATGCTTGGCTCACTGATTTTCTTTGCGATTTGGATTTTTTCTAATGGTGAGATGTCTCCACCACGCAGTGTTTTGGTTATGGATGCGATATTTTTTATTGGCACAGTCAGCGGGTTAAGATTGTCCTTGCGCAATATCCGGGAGCAATGGGAATCCTCTTCTACCGCCAGCGACCGCCATCTGGAACCGGTGGCGATTGTCGGTGCAGGTGAAGCCGGAGCCCGCTTGGCGCAGCAATTCATCCGGTATTCCGGTTTTGGCCTGACCCCAGCTGTGTTTATGGATGATGACCACGGCAAATGGGGTCAGCAGCTTCACGGTGTGCGGATAGTAGGTGACGTATCTTGGTTACTGGGGCCCAATGTGCCGCAATCGTTGCGGCGGGTAATCATTGCCATGCCTTCGGCTCCACGCCGGCGCATACGTGCCATAATCGAACTATTGGAAGGTAAGGGATTCCGCTTGGACACGATTCATTCCATCAGCGACTTGCTCGAAAGCAAAACTTCGCTGGCCCGCCTTCGGCCCATTCAGATTGACGACCTGCTTGGCCGCGACCCGGCGAACTTAGATTCCGAAAACATCCGGCAAATGCTTAATGGCAAGGTGGTGGCTGTGACTGGTGCCGGTGGCAGTATTGGTAGTGAATTGTGCCGGCAAATCTTACGCTACCAGCCGGATCGGCTGTTGTTGATCGAGCAGAGCGAAGGTTTGTTATTTATCATTGAACAGGAATTGATTGAAGCCGGTTTCAAAACATTGATTGTGCCGCTGGTAGCGGATATCTGTGATACCGATCGCATTGCTGGAATATTTACGGAATACCAGCCGGCCATTTTATTTCATGCCGCCGCGCACAAACACGTGCCGATGATGGAAAGCCAGCCGGTGGAAGCCATCAAGAACAACGCGGTGGGCACTTTGCGGCTTGCGCGGAACGCCTTGCAAGCCGGCATAAAACGCTTTGTGCTCATCTCTAGCGACAAGGCCATCAATCCGACCAGTGTTATGGGCGCCACCAAGCGGATGGCGGAAATGCTATTGCAGGCTTTGTTCGCGGCGCACCCTGCGGAAACTAAATTTATATCCGTCCGTTTCGGAAATGTGCTGGGGTCATCGGGCAGCGTGGTGCCGATTTTTCAAAAACAAATCGCGGCCGGCGGTCCGGTGAAGGTGACGCATCCCGATATGACTCGCTATTTCATGACCATTCCTGAAGCGGTCGGCTTGGTGTTACAAAGCGGCATGATGGGGCAAGGTGGTGAGATATTTCTTTTGGACATGGGTAAGCCGGTGAAAATTCTCGATCTCGCCCGGTCGCTGATTTTGTTGCAGGGATTGAAGCCAGATGAGGATATCACCATCCAGTTCACCGGACTTCGGCCTGGCGAGAAAATGTTCGAGGAACTGAATTATAACACCGAGGAATTGGAGTCGACCAGCCATCATAAAGTATTTCGGCTGACCACCGAGGCGCCATCCTTGGGAAGACTAACTAACCAAATGGAGGAATTGGAAGCTGGTTTCAATCATACTGCTGCGGCCGATCTTAAGTGGCAGATGAAGCAACTAGTGCCAGAATACACGCCGGAAATCAAAGGGAAGACCACCAAAACACCAATTCCGCGGCCGAGCATGTTGCCGGCAGCTTCGCTGGCGGCCTGATTTATTTTGTGAATATTTTCTTCAACAAAAACCGGCCCTATCGAAATTGGATCCGTTTGTTTGCGCCACTAGCGGGTTGGTTGGGATCGTTGATGCCATTCGTCGCCCAAGAGGCGGCGCTGCAGTCGGCTTGGAAAAGTAATCCAGCCCCAACAAACTCCGATACGACCAACAGTTTTCCGGCAGACCCGCTTTCCCCGGCATCGTGGCACTATGGCAATTGGAGGGGATATCTCGCGCTCTCTACCCAGCTTCGCTATGATGACAATATCCTGGAGACCGACAAGAATAGCGTTGCTGATTTCATCGGGAGCGCCAGTCCTTCCTTCAATCTGGAATATGCGCCAGCCGGAGAGAATGGCATAGCCATAACCCATTTGGATTATAGTCCGCAATTCGTGGCTTACCTTGACCATGAACAATATAACTCGATTGACCAGACGGCGAATTTGAAACTGGAACGATCCTACGGGCGCTCCCGGTTTGAGTTTAATCATCATTACAGTTTGTCCACGGATCCGCAGATGGAACAGATCGGCTGGGCGCAGCTGCAAACCCATCATTCGGATTTGGAGGTTGGATATGAGCTTACAGAAAAAACCACCCTCAGTCTGATTCCAAGGCAGGAATGGAGTAGTGTCGAAAATGGGATCACGGTTTGGGAATATGGCGCAACCTTGGAGGCAACTTATCATAAGTCTGAAAAAATAGATCTGCTGGCCAGTTATTATGCCGGTGAAATTCAAACAACCCCGGGGGTCAAGGCATTCACACAAAATGCGCGGCTGGGTATTTCCTGGGATGCGGACAGCCGTAACCGTCTGGATCTACGCGTCGGATATCAAATCATGACTTATAGCGGTGGCTTGGCGGCCAGCGGAAATCAGGCGCCCGATTTGCTGTTGGACTGGAATTATCAACTGACTGCCAAGACGATTGCCCGGTTGAATGTGAGTTACCAAACCTACTTTTCACAGTATTTGGCTTATCAGGTAGACAAAACCATTTCCAGCAGGCTAACCCTGTCCCACAATCTCACTGAAAAAATCACCTTCGACGTGCTGGGCGGCAATTCGTTGGTGGAACAGGATTCAGTTTTGAAAAGCCAGACCAACGGGGGGGAGTTTAATTACTGGGACATCGGCGCGGGTGTGTCCTATCGCATTAACCGATCCACCGATGTACGGATGGACTTTGATCATCAAGAACGGAGTGGCAATAATCTTAGTAATTCATTCCAACGCAACCTGGCCGAACTGTCCGTGCAACATCGCTTTTAATTCCGACCCTTTTTTATCGTAAAACAATCAAATACCTACCTGTTTTGAAAAAACTCACACAATTGATTTATATTGCATATTCGCTTTTATATAGCGGAAGTTTATCGACTGGCGCAGAGTCTGGTGCCACCAATTCCGTTTCCATCACTATAAATCCGGCCGTCTCGGTTTATCGTCTGCATCCGGGTGATACAATCGAAGTGCATATTTACGGTGAGGATGATCTGACCAGCAAGGCCAAACTCAATGAAAACGGTGAAGTTATCCTACCGCTGCTGCCGGCGCTGGATTTGAACGGAAATACCCTGGAGCAGGCTAATGAACGTATTGGCAGCGCATATAAAAAAAATTATCTGCGCAACCCGGTGGTCACCGTTTCCATCATTGAATACGGCAATTCGAAAGTGAGCGTGCTGGGGCAGGTCAGTCGACCTGGAATCTATCAATTTCCCTCCAACGAGCGGCTGAATTTGCTGCAAGCCATCGCCTTGGCCGGCGGTTACACGCGCATTGGCGAACCGAGTCGCGTGACGATTAAACGCATGGTCGATGGACATACGACCATCATCCGCCTGGATGCCGCTGCCATGGCCGAAAAGGAGAAAACGACCATCCTTGAAGTCAAGCCCGATGATGTGATCAACGTGGGCGAAACAATCTTTTAAGGGTTCAAAGTTTATGCAAGACCAGCCTTCCTCATTTCTTAAGACCGCCCCTGATATTGCTCTACCTAATCGCCCGGTGGCCGCCAATAACAAGTCCGAGGAGGGGAGCGCCGAACTGGTGGCCCTTTTTGATAGCGTGTGGCAGCGCAAAGTCATTGTCTTGCTGATCGCTGGTCTGGGGCTGCTAATCAGCGCGGTTTATTGTATCCGGGCTACCCCGCTTTACCGGGCCATGGCCACCATTGAAGTAGCACCGCAGGAACAGACCGTTATCCGGATTGAGGATGTAAATAAACTGGCTTTGAACCAGATGGACGTGATCAATACTCTAGTTTTGAAATCCACACGTGACACAGTCTTGAACCGTGTGGTGAAGATCCATAATTTGACCAATAACCCCGCCTTTATTCTTAATGGTGTAATGCCTTCGGAAGCGGCTGTGGTGGCGCAAATCACCGGCGCGGTCAAAAGTGCTTTGCGGCGTAATACCCGGTTGATTGATATCACTGCGATTCATACGGACCCACAGGTCGCACAGGTGCTGGCTAATGGGGTGGCAAACCAATTCATCCGGCAGGAAGTTGAGGATCAGGCTACGGCCACGCGATTTGCCAATGTTTCGCTGGTCGAAGAGGCTTCGCGTTTGAAAGGTGAACTCGAACGCTCAGAACGATTGCTTCAGGCCTACCGCGAGCAAAATAAAACGGTTTCATTGGAAGACCGGCAAAACATCGTGGATCAAAAATTGCACTCACTGGCGCAGCAGCTTAATGATGTCCGCGCGGAGCTGACCCAGATTCTAGCCCAAAAAGAGCAGGCCGCCGCCATCACCAACGATCCTGCCGGCCTGCTGGAATTGCCTGCCATAAAAAACGATCCTGTCGTCGCTGGTTTGCAATCACAAATTTCCCAGCAACAAACCCTGGTAAACTTTTATGCTACTCGTTACCAGGATAAATACCCCAAGATGATCGAAGCCCGTCAACGGCTGGAAGAATTAAAACATTCCGTCGGTGACGCCGCGCTGGCCGCCCGTCATACGTTGGACTTGGTGGCCGAAGCCGCCCGCTCAAAGGAAAAAGGTTTGGAGCACGCTGTGACCGAAGCGGAACAAAACTCACTCGCGCTCAGCCGGCTGGCAATTGACTATAATATTTTGCAGCGCGATGTGGAGTCGAACCGAAATTTATATCAAGCCATTTTGCAGCGGCTTAAAGAAACTGAAGTTTCCAAAGGTATTGAAAAAACTTCTTTGCAGGTCATTGAATCAGCCGCCCTGCCGCAACTGCCGTTCAAACCGAATCGGCCGTTGTTGCTGCTGTTCGGGATGCTTGGTGGTCTGGCGCTCGGCATAGGCCTGACGCTGTTGCTTGCGCAGCTTGATTCATCGGTGAAATCTGCCGACGATGCCGAACAGAAATTGGTTTTGCCAGTGGTTGGCATGCTAGCCTATGAGCCGCAGTTGAACCAGTCCGCAACAATGGTCGTGATGAATCGATCGGATTCCGTCCTTGCTGAAGGCTTCCGGACCTTGCGTGCCAATGTCGCGATGACAGGGCGCGCCGATACGCGGCAGGTAGTGCTGTTCACCAGTTCCGCTGCCAAAGAAGGCAAGACTTTGACCGCCTCCAATTATGCTTTGGCAGTGGCTCAACAGAATATCCGCACTATCATTGTGGATCTGGATTTACGGCGGCCGCGATTGGAAAAAGCATTTGGCTTGAGCCCCGATGGTCCCGGCATGACTGATTTCATGCTGGGCAAGGTGAGCTTGGACGGGATTATCCGCGCCAGTGGCTCAGATAAGCTGGATGTGATTCTCGCCGGCCAGCCGGTGCCCAATCCCTCGGAGCAATTGGCCGGACCCTGGTTGCCACAATTGCTTAAGGAATTGCGCAGCCGTTACGAGGTGGTTGTTTTGGACACCGCGCCGCTAAATCCGGTTTCCGATACCCTTTCCTTCATAACGCTGGCGGACAAAGTCTTGTTGGTGGTGTGCGGTCGTTATACCCCTATTAAGGCAGCTCGGCGTGCCATTTTAAACCTGCAACGTGCCGGCATCCGGCCAGCCGGGCTTGTGCTCAATCGTATGGCCAAACATCAGGGTTATTACAGCTACGATTACAGTTATAACAAGCTATCAAAAGAGGCCTCGGCATGAGCCCTAACGACTTTAGTCCTTAAAATTCAAGACGCTATAAAAAGCTGCCAGCACAACAAACAGATGTTGAATGGAATAAATCTGAAACGGAAAATCGACCAACGCGTGCGCCAGGCAACTAGCTAGGCTGACTCCCGTCAGCAGAATGAAACTTTTTCGCGCCGGCAATTCACCGTCCCGAAGAAGAGGTGAAAGGAAAACAGACATTAAAATTACGGCGATAATTGTTGAGCCGACCACGCCGTAAGTTGCCATGGTTTGAAGCCAGTCACAGTGCATCTGGGTGAGCCATGGAGAACGGCTGTCAGAACGGTAAAGAAAATATTGGGAGGCAAAGCTGCCCGGCCCTGTCCCAAACAGCCAGTTTTCACGGAACATGGCGATGCCAGCATGAATCAATTCTAAGCGTTCACGGCTATGCCAGCCGTCTTTAGCAAATCGCGCCGTCAGAGATTGCCAGTTTAATGTTAGCCCGAGCGCAAGGATTCCGGAAAGTCCACCCAAGAAGACCAGCCGCCGACGGGTGGGGGGATGAGATTTATAAAGAATAACGCTGACGATCAAAACGCTTATGATATCCACGGCCAAAGACAGCCGGCTTTGCCATAGCAAGGGACAGATGGCCAGCGTGAGTCCGCAGAACAACATTCCAGCGCGCCGGCCTGAGCCCACCAGTGTTTCTTGGCGTTGTGCGTGAGACAGCATGGACCAGCAACCTAATGCAAGCGGCCAGATGAGGGCCAGATATTGCAGCCCGTTACTGCGATAAGCAAACGGACCAAATTGCGCAATGGCAGTTTGATTAATATGCGGTTTCACCAGCCAGAGTAGTTTGTTCGTGCCGTCGAGCCGCTGCAACAGCGCCACGACGGCCAGCAAAAATCCATTGACGATGATGAGTGATAAAAATCGACGTGCTCGTTCCGGCAGTAAGCCAGTGTGAGGGCGGCAATTAACCGTGGAAAAGTCTTTTGTATCAGCTTGCAGCCAGTCACGGGTTGCCCAAAAAGTTCCGGCCAGCGCCAAATTTTGCCAAAAAACTTGCCAGCTTTCCGTTCGGTCGCAACTGTGCGGCAGCCAGTTACAGTGCGGCAACGGATAAAATGCACCGCTGGAAATCCCGAAAGCCGACTGGGCGTTTAAGCCGGCGATTAAGTTATAGAGCAGGAGTAAAATGGTGCCCACTGCGAGCAGTGTTGTTGAACTCTGCTGTGGCCGGTGAGCGGGGCGGGCAATTTCATTGGATGGAATAATTCTGGTCAGCAGCCAAAGAAGTCCCAATGCAGTGCCGATTAAGTTTAATACTATTATGGCCAACGGCTGCGTGGAGCCAAACGCCCATGGTGAAAAAACCACGCTGACGCATAAAAGTCCAGTGGTTAGCCGACGGCACCAATCGGCGGGCGACGCTTCCAATGCGAATTTTAATCGAAGAAACAAGTATGGCTTCGGCGCTTTAGCCGATGAGCGATTGTTTGCCAGCCAGACCGGTTTGGCAATAAAAACGGTGAAACTGTTTTACACAAAGGCAACCTACGAAGCAGATCATGAAAATTAAACTGAATGGCATCCTATTGTTACTGGTGATCGCCGGCACGACCCGCGCTGCGGACACCAATCAAGTAATCGAACAAACCGCGCGGCTTTCCTCTATCAGTCGCGGTTCTGGCATCATCCGACCGGATTACAATGGCAAGAATCTGGTATTGGGTAAAACCTACACCGTCGTTGCCAAGGCAGACGCCCGTTATATTTTCACCAATTGGACCGATGACTATGAGACGGTGCTCACCAATCATCCGCGGCTGACGTTTGTTATGAAAACCAATTCGGTGATCATCGCCAATTTCGTTAAGCGCGAATATCGGGGCGGAAGACTGGATGGAATCAGTGCGGCCCAATTTCCGCTCAAAATTCTTGCAGCGGTTAATGCTGCGTCTGCGGGGATGCAGTCCCAGGTGCTCACCGACTGGATTAACGAAGTCGCTGGTCTGCGGCCTTCGGCTTTGCCGTCAGTCGTGGCAACCGTAGTGGTTGCGCATCCAGAATTATTAGAAACTGCGGTTAAGGCGGCAGTAACGGCGGCTCCGGCTGAAGCTAACGGGGTGGTTTTTAGCGCTGCCAAAATACCTGGGACCAAGCTGGCGGACGTGGTTGCGGTGGCTTGTATTGCATCACCCACGAGTAGTTACCAGATCGCGCAAGCGGCACTGGATGTGGATCCAAACGCGGGGAAAACTATTTTGGAGACTATAGCGGCAAACGTGCCGGAATTAAGATCAGTCATTGACCTAGTGCCGGGGTATGACACGAAATTGAGCCGGAACCAGACGCTGGCCATTTTGTCCCAGTCGCTAACAGTGATTCATTGGCCAGTAGATCCAGTGCCGGCCAATGAAAACCAGCATGATTATTCCCAACCATAAATTCAACCATCTGAACGTCTTCTAATTTGACCCAAGTCCTAAAATATTGGCTCAAGGCGAACCGGATCAACTTCTTGCTGGCGGCGGCGGGGCTGGCACCGCTGGTTTGCACTTTTGGAGTCATGCTTTGGCGGCATCCGGCCTATCAATTTTTTCCGCTGTCGCTGGCGGCAGCGGGATTACTAGCGGCGCGTGCCGCCCAAGAATTTAGCGGCACCCCGTTGGAAGCAAAATCAGGGACAACCCGGCTGCTGGTGGTGGCCATAGGGCTGTTTTTTCTGGCAGGGAATGTTTTATGGTCGCCGTTTTTGGGGTTAATGGCAGGTGGCTTAGTGGTGAGCTTTTATTTATGGAATTTGGGTGGAGGCCAGGCATTAAAAATCTTTCTGCCGGCGCTATTGATGCTGGCAAGCATCATTCCACCACCGCTAGGCGGAGACGAAAAACTGATGATTTGGCTCCGTTCCGTGGCCGTGGTGACCAGTAGTGTTCTGCTGGACGTTTTAAAAGTTGTGCATACGGTTGAGGGCAACACCATTTTGCTCCCTGGCAAGTCTCTGTTGGTGGCCGAAGCCTGTAGCGGAATCAATTCCGTTGTTCTGGGCATCGCCCTTTGTTTGTTTTGGAGCCTATGGCAACGCCGTCCATTGGTCTGGCTGCTGGCTTCGTTACCGCTGACCTGTGCATTTGTCTGGCTCGGGAACGTCATCCGCATTACAACCGGTGTGGCGCTTTATTATTTCTACCAAATTGACTGGTTGACCGGCCGAGCACATGAACTCTTCGGGTTAGCCTTAGTGTCGGGCTACATGGCCCTAATTTGGAGCTTAGATCAATTGCTGGCATTTTTGTGGAAACCAGCTGGGCCGCCGGTTCCAGCCGTAAATGAAACACCAGAAAAATACATCCCGCCGTTTTCCGAAGTAAAGCCGGTGGTGAAGCCTTGCTCATATGTTAACCGGAAACTTGCATGGTTTCTGGCCGTGGTGGGTCTGTGTTTTTTTATCGGGCGAATTTTTCTTGTGGGTAATCAAGCTGCTGCGCCCAGTTCAAGGACAGGGATCCCGAGGGATTTGCAATTATCACTGCCAGCGGAAATTGCCGGCTGGCGGCAATTAAATACGGCTCCACAGATCTCCTTCGCAGAAACGCTGGGAGTTCGTTCCCTTAGTTGGCGTTACGTCGGCAACGGCGCCGAATTGGTCGTGGCCGTAGATTATCCGCTGGAAGGGTTTCATAATGTGAAGGCCTGCTATTTCAATAATGGCTGGCAAATCAAAGCCGAGGAAAAAACAATCTTGGAGCGTGAAGGTTTTCGGCTGCCGGCCTTCAAGCTAGTGATGTTGCGGTCGACCTGTCAGCACGCCACTGTGTTTCATGCAGTCCTGAACGAACTCGGCGAGTGGCTTCAACCGCAAGTCCGAAAAGACGGCTGGCAGGCGCGGTTGATCAGGGAGGATTCGGTCACCTTTCAAACGTGCTATCGAATTCAAGTTTTGGCCGGATCCTATGCCCCCATCTCCAAAAGTGTGGAGCAAGGCGCTCAGGAATTGTTTTTTCAGGCCAGTCGGCTGTTGCGCCAGCAAATGCTAGATCAGTTTACCAATCCGCGCCGGCTTTGAATTCGTCAGCACCCACCGAGACCAAATGGTCAATAACAATACCTTTGTCGGGGGCGTAGCGCAGCGGGTATGGACATGGGTTAATAGCCCGATTTTGGGTCTCGGCAGTGTGCTGGTTGTTTTCCTAACTTTTTTACTAAAACAACACAAGTGGGTCCTTGGCTTGAAGACAAATGAATTTTTTCTTCCATAAAATCAATGATTGGATCGCAGATCGACCATGGTCGGTTTGCTGGCGATCTCTGCTTGTCTTGCTGGCCGGCATGATTTTGTTGGTGACACTGGCGCTGGTCAGCGCCCGAGCTGGCGGAAAAAGCGAATTATGCCAGCGCTATCAGCGCGTGGCCGTCAGGGCCATTGCTGCAAGAGATTATGAATTGGCGCGGGTGGCGTGTCTCCGGGGACTGACATTTGACAGTGATGAACAGGCTCGGCTAAAGTGGCTTTTCTACCTTTCCATCGCATTGAATGGTCTGGGCCATCCGGCCGAGGCGGCTGAGATGCTGGCAACCGCGGCGCCGACAGATCATCCGGGGTGCGTGTCGGCACATCTGGCTGTGGCCCAAACGCTCTTAAGTTCAACGAATCTCACGTCCGCCATGATAATCCAGGCCGAAAAGCATTTGAAATACGCGCTGGAATTAGATCCTCAATCGCCAGAAATCAAGGAAATGCTTGGCCGTTTTTACATCAACACCCATGATTTTGCGAAGGCGCGGTCCCCGTTGCTGGAAATTTATCCTTGGAAAAATGATGTCGCCCTGTTGCTCGCAATCATTGAAAGCGCCAACCACAACGCTGCGGAAACCAGAGCCTGGGTGGATGCGGCAATTGATGCCTTCAAAAAAAACCTTGCCGAAAGCGGTCTGCCTGACAGTCAGGCTGACCGGATTGGATTAGTGCGGGCTTTGTTGATGGAAGACAACTTTGACGAAGCGATAAAAACTCTGGAGGCTGGCCTGAAAGTGCAAGAACAGCTGGCCTACCATTCCGCCATTGCCGACATCTGCATGATGCAGCTGGAAAAAATTCCAGCAAATCAAGCCGATGGTTCCGCTGAACGGCTGCGGCTTATTCAAAAAGGATTATACCATGCCCCGCAACATTTAAAATTGCGACTGATGCTCATTGAGGCAACTTTGGCCAACAACGATTCCGCGTCGGCCGCTAATAAACTGCTAGAGCAATGTCTGGCGGAGGCGGACAAGGGGTCAAATGCCCGCTGGCATTTTCTTCTTTGGACCGAATTGCGGTTGCGCGGCGATCTGGTCACCGCCCGCCATCATTTACAGACCGCCTACGAACTTGATCCCCAGATGCCCGTGGTGAAAAATGATTTGGCTATGGAACTGGCCGCCGGTAATCAGAAAGACGGCGAACGGGGATTGGAACTTATTCAATCGGTGGTCAAGCAGTTTCCTGACAATCCCGGATTTCGCGACACACGCGGGCGGATTCTGGCGCGGTTGGGTCGCAATGAGGCAGCGGCGGCAGATTTGGAATTCGCGGCGGCGAAGTTGATGAATCCGGCGGAAACCAGATTGGCGCTCGCCAAAGTTTATGAGTCGATGGGCAAGCTAATGTTGGCTGAACAACAACGGACGATGGCAAAAATGGACAGCCAAGCGCATTAAAGTCAGGAATTGTATCGGGCAAGCTGCGTTTAATGAATAAAAGGAATCGTTTACTGCAAATCAGTAGCAATTGGGATGAAGCAAATTATATTCTTACTTAAAACAGATAGAGAATCAGCTCAACATGGAATAGTAAAATTATGAAAGTTCTAAATCTATTGGTTTTGGCGGCTTTGGTGGTCGGCGGTGCCGAGGCCGAGGCTGGTTATAGTATTAGTTTGAGCGTCGCCCCCGGAGCCGGGTCAGCTGACTATAATCCGATAGTAACCTCAATTGGCCAACAGGGTGGGGCATCCACCTTCACCTTTATTTTCAATGGCTCTTCGGATGTCGGAAAATATTTGAACTACGCATATAATGTCACAGTGGATGGTGGGCCAGTCGCGTCCCCGAACCCGTTTTCAATCGGATCAATCAATGCGGGATACTCATTGACGTCGCCAATCGCATCAGCCGATTTGGGAAAGACTTACACGCTTACCATACCTTGGACACCTACTTCAGGGGCCGGCTTATACGACATTAATCTTTCGGTGTGGACGGCGACAACATCAGGTGGGGCCTTTGACTCAACGCCCGGACATGCAGCTTTTGCCAGCGCCACGTCTTATGTAAACATTCAGCCTGCGCTGGTTCCTGAACCCGCCCAAGCCGTGGTTGGGGCGATGATTTTTGGGTTTGGCGCCGTAGTATTCACCGGTCGCCGCTGGATGAAAAAAACTGCTTGATTTAGTTTTCCTACAGGGATTGGTTCATTCCAAGCTTGAACTTGAAAATTCAGGCTTAGTTTTCAAACAAGGGTTGTTCGCAGGTCGCTTGGAGTCTGTATCTGGTCAATGTCAATTTCAATCTGGGTTTGCTGGCCGAGAAAATCGAGTAGTAGTGCCACCCGGGTTTTGCCCGGCAAAACCCGGCAAACAATGCCCTCCACACCGCGCATCGGTCCGGCCTCGATGAGCACACGGTCACCAATTTTTATGCTGGTTTCCACGGTTTTCACCTCATCTTCGCCAAAGGCGTGTTGTAACTGTTGAATAACCTCTTCGGGAATGATGGGATGGTTGTTGCCAAAATGGATTAAGCCGGAAACGCCAGGGGAATAACTAACAGCTTTGGCTTTTTGTTGCCAGTTGAACTTGCAAAACAGATATCCCGGAAAAAGCGATTCTGTAATCCACTGGCCATGCCGGCGACCGGTGCCGCGAAAACGGATGCGAGGGAAAAATGATTCCACATCTGCAAGCTTTCTTAAAAAACAATGAGCAAACATCTCTCGGCGGGGCTGCGTGTGCAGACAGAACCAAAATTCACTTTTTTCAATGGCCTCGGATTTATTTGCAGAACGCGGATTGGGCGTGTTTTTTTGTCTAAAAATGGATGTTTTTTGTTTAAAAACGGACATAACTACTCCTTAGAGTATACCGGCTCCGACGAAAAAGTCCATAAGACATTCTCCGCAAAAAGTTTTTATAAGGAAGGTTGTTGGAATTTGAAAGGTATCCATGAATAAAGCATTTTCTTTGCGCTATTCGCTTCCGGCCTTGTTATTCATCTTGGTCGGGGCCCTGGCGTGTATTCTGATCACCGACAGTATCCATAATGCAGACCAAAACATTGAGTCTGCGACGCGGCATCAACTGGCAGCAATTGGTGATGGCACGGCGGCACGAATTGAATACTGTTTGGCGAATGGTGTTTTTCGAAAGGAGGCTTGGTCACTGGCGATGTTGAACCGTGAGCCGGATTTGGTGGCTAGTATAGTTCTTGATGGCACCAATCAGCGGCTGGCCTCCGTCATGCTAAAATCTAATTCTGTTTCCGGAACGCATTCATCGCAGCCAGACTTGGCGTTAGTGAATAGCGCACGAAAAAATCAAGCCGTGCAATTTCAGTTGAGCCGTGATGGAAATATCATGGCTGGGGCGTTTCCATTTCATCTGGCTGCAACCAACGCCACTGCCAGCGCAGTTTCATTCGGGGTCGTCTATTTAGAGATGGATTTAAGGGCGCAAAAGGATTTGCTCCTGACGACCAACTTCCGCCGGGCGGCAATGATTGGTTGCCTAGCCTTCGTGTTGGTCGTCCTAGCTTGGTCGTATTTGAACCGGATTTTGACCCTGCGCATAGCAAGCTTGATCGCGGCCACCCGCGAAATTGCGGGCGGAAATCCGTCGCGCCGCGCCGCGCTCGGCGGTGGCGATGAACTGGCGGAGTTGGGATGGTCTTTCAACCAGATGGCTGAACAGATTCAAGCTCGCACAGCAGCGTTGACAGAGAGCGAGGAGCGTTACCGACGCATTGTGGAAACAGCCTTTGAAGGAATCTTTTCCCTTGATGCTGAGCAGCGGTTGGGGTTTGTGAACCGGCGTATGGCGGAGATGCTCGGCTACACCATGGATACGATGACGGGGCAGGCGCTGGAGGTTTTTCTTTTTAAAGAAGATTGGTCTAAGTATCAAAGTCGTTTAATGCAGAGGCAATTTAACACCGCCACACGTTTCGAACAACGTCTGCGGCAAAAGGACGGCTCCGAGCTTTGGATCATCATGTCCTTGACGGTGTTGCGGGATGGGACGGAGAACTTCTGCGGCGCATTCGGCATGGCCACCGACATCACGGAGCGCAAACGGGCCGAGGAAAAATTGCTGCTCCAGTCCAGCGCGCTGATGGCCAGCGCCAACGCCATTGTTATCACTGATGTTACTGGCTCTATCGAGTGGGTAAACCCGGCGTTCACGCGGTTGACTGGATATACCGAAACGGAGGCGCTGGGGTTGAAAGCCAGCCTGCTAAAATCAGGCCAGCACCCGCCAGAATTTTATGCCGACCTGTGGGACACGGTCCGCACTGGAAAAATCTGGCAGGGGGAAATTACCAACAAGCGACGGGACGGATCACTTTACAACGAAAACATGACCATTGCCCCGGTGCGCGACACGGCCGGAAAAATTCTGCATTATGTCGCCATCAAGGAAGATGTCACGGAGCGCCGGGCGTTAGAATTGCGGTTGCAAGAGGTGAAAAAAATGGAGGCCATTAGCCAGCTTGCCGGGGGCCTTGCCCACGAGTTCAATAACCTCTTCACGGTCATTATGGGACATGCCAATTTTTTGAAATCTTCCGGCCGGCTCATGGTGGAAGACGCCGCCAGAGCCGAGGAGATTTCGGCCGCCGGGCGCCGGGCGGCAGGTGTGACCCGGCAGTTATTAATATTCGGTCAGCAACAGCCGTTGCAGCTCAAGACAATTAATCTTAATCAAATCATCAAACACCAATTCAACATCCTCAAACATCTGCTTGGCGGGAAAATTTCCATCCAGCTGCAACTGGCCGACAAGCTGCCGGCGATTTTGGCGGATGCGACCATGATGGAACAACTCATCATCGAATTGGCAACACGGGCGCGGCAGACCATGCCGGCGGGTGGGCGTCTGTCGCTAATGACGAAAGTGGTAGATTTGCCTCAGGCTTCAGATTCTGCCAGTCCAGAGGCGCGCGCTGGTCACTTTGTCCGCCTTACGCTAGCGGACAGCGGTTTGGGGCTGGATGCAGAAGAAACACGACGAATTTTCGAACCGTTCTTCGAGGGGCCGCACCGCAACCAGCCAGGCAACCTCGGTCTGGCCACCGTCTATGGGGTGGTGAAAGAACATCGCGGTTGGGTGGAAGTAAGCAGCGATGGGAACGAAGGCACGACCTTCAACATTTTCCTGCCGGTTGCCGAAACGCCGGTAAATGAAACCGACGAACGTGCGGTAATGGCGCCTTTGCGAGTGGCGGCTGGAACCAAAACTATTTTGTTGGTGGAGGATGATGCCTCACTGAGGAAACTTGTGAGCGCTTATCTGAGACATTTGAATTTTCAGGTGCTGGTTGCTGTCGACAGCTTGGACGCCGAGCAGCTTTGGCGCAAACATGCGGGGACGATCGACCTGCTCTTCACCGATATCATACTGCCGGGTGAAATGAATGGCCGTGAATTGGCCCGACGGTTCCAACAGGAGCGTCTGGGTTTAAAAGTCATCTATACCACGGGTTATAATCGGGAGCGGGCCAACGCCGTGGAAATTATTGCGGACGGTGAAATATGCCTGCAAAAACCCTATGAAATCGAAGCGCTCGCGCAAGTTGTCTGGCAAGCTTTCAACATTTAAACCGCCAGGCGGCACTGTTAACTTCGCCAGATTCGGGGGTGCATCGCGGCACACTGCACCGGGTGGCGCGCGCTTTCCCACTTAGATTGGTCTCACGAATACAAATAAAACCTAGCTGCAATTAGGTTGCAGGCTTGCAAAGGTTTCCTAATAGGCGAACCTGTCATCAGAAAGTCAAACGGATGGGCAGAATTTGTATGAAACCTAAATTCACATCTTTGCCGAAGCGGTCAGGCCTATCGCCCAATCCGAAGACTTGTATCCTTTCGAAACCCAAGCCGGCTAAAACCTCCGATCCGATTCAAATCGTTGCTTTAGGCGCGTCCGCCGGCGGGCTGGAAGCCTTGGAACAATTTCTGAAAGCTGTCCCCCCAGCCAGCGGGCTGGCATTCGTCATTGTTCAGCATCTCGATCCGGTGCATGAGTGCATCATGCCGGAGCTTCTGCAGCGGGTTACGCCGATGAAAGTCATCCAGGTGAAGGATCGGACCCGGATATTACCGGGCTGTGTCTATGTCATCCCACCGAACAAGGATTTATCGCTGTTGCACGGCGTGTTGCATTTGTTGGAGCCCTCCGGAGTGCACGGGTTGCGGTTGCCGATTGATTTTTTCTTCCGGTCGGTGGCGGAGGATTTGCGGGAGCGGAGCGTGGGTATCATCCTTTCCGGAATGGGCAGTGATGGCACGCTCGGTTTGAAAGCCATCAAGGAACAAGCCGGCGTGGGGCTGGTTCAAGAGCCAAGTAGTGCGAAATTCGACGCGATGCCGCGCAGTGTCATTGATGCTGGTTTGGCCGACATCGTGGCCCCGGTGGCAGAGCTGCCTACCAAGCTGCTCCAGTATTTGCGGCACACGCCACTGTTCACGCAGGGCGAGACGCCGATGGAATACGAGGCGGAGAGTCAGTTGGAAAAAGTTGTCATCCTCCTGCGCAGCCAGACCGGACATGATTTTTCGCTGTATAAGCCCAACACGCTTTACCGGCGCATTGAGCGGCGCATGGGGCTGCACCAGATCCCCAAAATCGCCACCTATGTCCGCTATCTGCGCGAGAATCCGCAGGAGGCGGAGCTGTTGTTCAAAGAACTGCTCATCGGCGTGACAAATTTTTTCCGCGACCCGGCGGCATGGGATCAGTTGCGCGATGAATTGCTGCCGCCGCTGCTGGCTAATCGCGCGTTCGCTCACGCGTTGCGGGCGTGGGTGCCTGGTTGCTCCACGGGTGAGGAAGCTTATTCACTAGCCATCATCTTTAAGGAAGCGCTTGAACGATTGAAGCCGCGCGGCAATTTCTCGGTGCAAATCTACGCCACCGATCTCGACCGCGACGCGGTAGAAATGGCGCGGCGCGGCTTCTTCCGTGAGAATATCGCGGTGGATGTGTCTCCGGAGCGGCTGGCCCGATTTTTCAAGAAGGAGGAGCAAGGCTACCGCGTGAGCAAGGAGATCCGAGAGATGATCATCTTTGCGCCGCAGAATCTCATCATGGATCCGCCGTTCACCAAGCTGGACATCTTAAGCTGCCGCAATCTGCTGATTTATCTCTCGCCGGAATTGCAGAAAAAACTTTTTCCACTATTCCATTACAGTCTGAGTCCCGGTGGCGTGTTGTTTCTCGGCAGCGCGGAAAGCATCGGTAACTACACGAATCTGTTCGCCCCAATTGCCGGCAAGTCGCGCCTGTTCCGGCGCAAGGAAATCCCGAGCCGCTCCATGCCGGTTGATTTCCCCTCAGCTTTTATGCCATCGTCTAAGCCGACGACTTTGCCGGCCAATCAATCCGCCATGCCTACAACCAACTTGCAAACGCTCGCCGAGCAATGGCTCCTGCAAAACCACGCGCCCGCCGCTGTGCTGATCAACGATCAGGGCGACATCCTTTTCGTCAGCGGACGCACCGGGCGTTATCTTGAACCCGCCGCCGGCAAGGCCAATTGGAATGTCTTTGCCATGGCGCGCGAAGGCTTGCGTCACGGGCTGACTGCCGCCGTTCAGAAGGCACGCCAGCAGAAGTCCGCCGTGACCCAGCGCGGGCTCAAGGCCGGTTCCAATGGCGGAACGCACTTCGTGGACGTGACGGTGCGGATGCTGGAGGCGCCGGTGGCACTGCGCGGGTTGTTGATGGTGGTGTTTGCTGAAACACCCGAGGTCGCGCCGGTGGCCAAAGGTCGCGCGGTTAAACAACTACCCCCCAATGCCCGTGTGCGGGAGTTGGAACTGGAGCTGCAGTCGGCGCACGAGGAGATGCAGTCCACACGGGAGGAATTTCAGACCTCGCAGGAGGAGCTTAAATCCATGAACGAGGAGATGCAGTCGCTCAATGAGGAACTCCAGACGGTCAACGCCGAGTTGCAGGCAAAGGTGGAGGAGCTTTCCACCGCGAGCGACGATATGAAAAATCTGCTGAATAGCACTCAGATCGCCACGTTGTTCCTGGACAGCGCGCTGCATGTCCGCCGGTTCACCGAGCAGGCCACGAAAATCATCAAGCTCATTCCCGGTGACGTTGGCCGGCCCATCACCGATCTCGCCTCCGACTTGTTGTATTCGGAACTGGAGGCCGATGCGCGGGAAGTGTTGCGCACGCTTGTGCCGCTCGAGAAACTGCTGCCCACGTTGGATGACCGCTGGTTCACGGCGCGCCTCATGCCTTATCGCACGATGGACGACCGGATTGACGGCGTGGTCATCACCTTCACCGACATCACAGTTTCAAAAAAGTTGGAAGCCGAACTGCGCGGCCGGCAAAAATAACATGAAATCTCCATCTCCCAAAAACGATCCGGCGGCGGCCCGGCGCGCGGCAGCGGAGGCGCAATTAAAGAAGCAAAACAAGTCCCGCCCGCCCCAATCTGAAGCAGATGCACGCCGGCTCCAGCATGAGTTGGAAGTCCATCAGATCGAGTTGGAGATGCTGAATGAGGAATTGCTCGCCCATCAGGCGGACATTGAACTGGGATTGGAGCGCTACACCAACCTGTTTGAATTTGCCCCGGTGGGTTATTTCAACCTCATCGCCGATGGCACCATCCGCCTCGTGAATCTCACCGGGGCGAAGTTGCTGGGCGCTGAGCGCGCCAATCTGACTGGCAAGCGGTTTGGGTTGTTGGTGGCGGAAAATGATCGGAAACTTTTTAGTGAGTTTCTCACCCGGGTATTTCAGACCAATAAAAATGAAGTTTGTGAACTAACGATGTCCCCGCAGGGGCGGTCGCTCTTGATTGTTCGTCTGGAAGCCAAAGTATCGCCGGATGGTGATCGTTGCCGTCTGATGATGCTGGATATCACGGAGCAAAAGCAGGCCGAGGAAGAACTCCGGGCAGTGGATCGGGCGCTGAAGACCGTCAGTGCCTGCAACCGGGCCATGGTGCGCTCCACAGACGAGACACAGTTATTGCAGGCAGTTTGCGAAGCCATTGTTGAGAAAGGCGGTTATCGGATGGTTTGGATCGGCTTTCCAGAGAGAGACAACAGGAAACCCATCCGGGTCATTGCCAGCGCCGGTCATGATAAAGGTTATTTGGAAAAGGCAAAAATCAATTGGCTGGAGGATGATGAGCGCGGGCAGGGACCGTCCGGGGTGGCGTTTCGCACCGGTCAGGTGGTGGTTTGCAATGATTTCCAAACCGATCCGAACACCGGCCCCTGGCGCGAAGAGGCGGCGGTGCGTGGTTACGCTGCTTCGATTTCGTTGCCGTTAAAGCATGGTGGCGAGAGCTTCGGCGTGATGATGATTTACGCAAAGGAGATCAATGCCTTTCATGACGACGAGAAGAATCTACTGGCGGAACTCGCAGATGACTTGAGCTATGGCATGAATGCCTTACGCGTCTGCCATCAGCAGGCGGAAGCGGAGGCGGAACTGCGGGCGAGCGAAGAGCGCTTCCGAAAAATGTTTTCCGAGCACGCGGCCGTCAAGCTCATCACGGATGCGGAAACGGGAGACATCGTGGATGCCAATGCCGCTGCCGCGCGTTTTTATGGTTGGTCGGTAGCGCAGCTCAAACAGATGAAGATCAGCCAGATCAACACGCTGGACGCAGCGGCGCTGAAAGGCGTGATGCAGAAAGTAAAAACGGGGGAGCAATCCCGGTTTGAATTTCAGCACCGGCGGGCGGATGGCTCTATCCGGGATGTGGAGGTGTTCAGCAACCGGATCAAAATTGGAGGCAAGAGCCTGCTGTATGCCATCGTCCAGGACATCACCGAACGCAAGCGGGCGGAGGAGAAATTGTCCGCAAGCGAAAAACACTACCAAACAATTATTGATAGTTCTCCCGTGCCACTGGCGACGAACGACAAGCAGCAGATCACCTACTTGAACCGGGCGTTTGTATCGACCTTCGGTTACACGTTGAAGGATATTCCGACGATCGCAGACTGGTGGCCCAAGGCCTATCCCGATCCCCAATACCGGAAAATCGTCATGGATGATTGGGACGCTCGGATGGAGAAGGTCAAGCAGACGGGCGGCCCTTTTGAGCCGATGGAAGTGGATATATGCTCCAAGGATGGCACAAGCAAGAAAATGGTAGTTGGAGCCGCTTCGTTATCCGAACAGGCTTATCAAGGCGAGCATCTAGTTGTGTTCCATGACATCACCGAGCGCAAGCGGGCGGAGGAAGTCAATGCTCGGTTGGCAGCCATCGTTGAATCGTCGGGCGACGCCATTATCAGCACAGACCTGAATGGCGTTATCACCACTTGGAATCTGGGTGCGGAAAAGATTTTTGGTTTCACTGCCATTGAGATTATTGGAACATCTATCCTACGGCTAATCCCGGCGGAGCGGCAGGCGGAGGACCACAAAATATTGGAGACAGTTAAGCGAGGCGAAAGCTTGTTACATTTTGAAACGGTAAGGCAAACTAAGGCTCTGCAGCAGTTGCGCGTCGCGGTCACGGTCTCACCTATAACTGATAATACCGGCAAGATTATTGGCGTATCAAAAATATTGCGCGATATCACGGAGCAGAAGTTAGTCGAGCGCTCACTCACCCGTCTGGCTACAGCAGTCGAACAGGCTGCCGAAACTATAGTGATCACCAATAAAGAAGGCGCGATCCTTTATGCCAACCCGATGTTTGAAAAAACTTCCGGCTATGCTCGGGCTGAGGCCATCGGCCAAAATCCACGGTTACTGAAGAGTGGTAATCAGGATGCTAATTTTTACCATCAGATGTGGGCGGTGCTTAATCGGGGTGAGGTATGGAAAGGTCGTTTCAAAAATAAGCGCAAGGATGGCTCGCTTTATGAAGAGGAGGCAACCATTACGCCCATTCGTGATACATTGGGTGAAATCATTAACTTTGTTGCCGTCAAACGCGATGTGACTCGCGAGGTTCAATTGGAACGTCAGTTTAATGAAATACAGAAAATGGAGGCCATTGGCCAGCTTGCCGCCGGCGTAGCTCACGATTATAATAATATTCTTGCCGCAACGAACGTTCAACTAGGAATGCTCTTGATGGATAAGTCGTTAAAACCAGACGTCAGAGAAGCATTGAAAGATTTGAAGCAAGGATCAGACCGCGCGGCGAGTTTGACTCGCCAGCTTTTGTTGTTCAGTCATCGGCAAGCTATTAAAATAAAGCCATTGGAATTGAACCATCTGCTGGATGATTTATTGAAGATGATTGGCCGGATAATTGGTGAGCGGATTAGCTTAACAGTCCAAGCAAATACAAAAGATGCATGGATTGAGGGCGATTCCGGAATGATTGAACAAATCGTGATGAATTTGGCAATCAATGCTCGCGATGCCATGCCCAAGGGGGGACGATTAATAATACGCATAAACGAACTGACAATTAGCTCGGAAAATATCCGCAACATGGACGCCAAGACCGATCAATTCATTTCTCTCTCGGTAGGAGATGATGGTTGCGGCATGAGCGAGGAAACAAAAAAACGGATTTTCGAGCCGTTTTTTACCACCAAGGGGGTTGGCAAGGGAACCGGGTTGGGATTAGCTACTGTCTATGGGATTGTCCAACAACACCGAGGTTGGATCGAGGTTGATAGTCAAGTTGGCAAGGGAAGTGTGTTCCGAGTCTTGCTCCCAAAAAGCAGGCCGCAGACAACGATACGCGCCAATCATGACTCACCTGAACTTATAAACGGAACTGAAACCATCCTTGTGGTTGAAGATGAGGAAAGTGTGCGCCGGCCAATGGTATTACTTCTGAAAATGGCCGGCTATAATGTGTTTGAGGCAGAGAACGCCGTAGAAGCTTTGAAGATGTGGAGTGGTCGTTTGAATGTGGTTGACCTGCTGTTTACTGACATGATCATGCCCGGTGGAGTGGATGGCAAGCAACTGGCAGATACATTCCAAAAAATCAAGCCCACTTTGCCCGTATTAATCACCAGTGGTTACAGCACTAAATACAACACTAATGCTTTGAATTCAGGAACATTCGAAAACCAAAACATTAAATTCATAGCCAAGCCATTTCACACAAATGATTTGTTGGAAACAATTAAAGAATGTCTATCTTCAAATAGTCAGGCGAATTAAAACAGGCAGGTTCAAAACTTTCAAAAGATGTTTATTGGCCCAGGAAAGGCTTTTCTTATAGTAGTAAAAACGCCATGGCTAAAATATTGATCATTGATGACGATGAGGCGCTTTGTAAGGCTTTGAGCAAGTTTCTTCAGTTGCAAGGGCATGAGATTGCCGTTGCCCGAAACGGCAAAATGGGTTTAGCGGCCGCGCAAGCCAGGCCAGACCTGATCATATGCGATTTATCGATGCCGGTCATGGGGGGGCACGATGTGTTGTCCGCTTTACGGGCAGACAAAAGCCTCGAGGAAACCCCGTTCATTTTCTTGAGTGGTTTTGTCGAACGCGAGACTATCCGGCAAAGCATGAATCTTGGTGGGGATGATTTTATCCCCAAACCGGCAGAGCTTTCTGAAATCCTAATGGCCGTAAACACGCGATTGGAGCGTCACCGGCGGCAGCGACAAAAGCAAATAGAAGTGGCAGAAAAAGCCGTGCAAATATTTTCCGGCATAGTGGATGATCTGAAAGATTCTACGGCGGCGATTCACTGGCTGGCGGAGATAGCTTCCACCGGTGGAAAAGTTCCCCTTACGAATGCAGCCATGGCGAATGTCGGGAAAGAAGATTCAGGATCCTTTCTGGCTTCAAAAAATAACCGGCAATATTTTGTCAAGTTGTCTGAGATAACTGCGCTGATTGCAGACGGAGAATATTCCAAAGCATTCTGGGGCAAGAATCAGAGCATGATGTTCCGCAAACCATTGAAACAGTGGGAAACTGACTTGCCGGCCAAGCAATTTGTGCGGGTGCATCGACAAGCTATTGTAAATTTAGCTTTTCTGGATTTTGTAGAGCGGGATGCGAGCGGTAAACTTCAGATCCATTTACATGAATTCAATGAAGTCATTCCGGTGAGCCAGCGTCAAGCGGCCCCGTTCAACCGCTGTTTAAAAGCGTTTCAAGCAGGCTGAATCAGCAGGATTTCCCGGTCTCGGCCCATATCCAAATTGGTGCGCATCGCCTTTCTTGTTGCGTGACTGCCAGCGCTCGCTGCAAACCATTGACTATGCGGGTCTCGACAATCCAATCCAACGCAGATGCTACGATAAAACGCCGGATTTCCACGACCACGGCTCATTGTGAATTTCTTCGTCCAAATACAATTATGTTTTGTTCAAAGCAACAAAGTAATTGATGACGAATCAAATAGTAAATATATGAGACAACTTACTCCATATTTTGCCTTGTAATGAGCCAAAAACAAGGGTGTCACATGTTTTGTATCATGTTATATATTAGTGTGTTATAGATATATTTTCTTGACAGTTCTTGGGTTTGCTTGGTTTTATGTCGGTGATTCAATTGGTGATTTTTAATTGTATTTCCTTTTCTGTATCCGGGGGAGAATGGGAACCATCTTTTGAAGGAAGCAGTTAATTCGTCGGCCACCGATTAAAATGCAAACTGTTAATCAACCTGCCAAAGCGATTGAAATAATGGTCGTGGATGATACCCCGGCCAACCTGCAATTGCTGGTCGAGTTGCTGGAAAAAGAAGGGTTTCGCGCGCGGCCGGTGAAAGATGGTCAATCAGCCATCTCGGCCGCCGTTCGTCGTCCGCCGGACTTGATCCTGCTGGATATGAGAATGCCAGAACTTGACGGATTGGAAGTTTGCACGAGGCTGAAGGCCAAAGAAATCACCCGCGACATCCCGATCATTTTCATCAGCGCTTACAATGCCACCGAGGACAAGCTGAAGGCCTTCAAAGCCGGGGGGGTTGACTATATCAACAAGCCGTTTCAACTGGAGGAAGTCCTGGCGCGGATCCATACCCATATAAAAATCCAGCGGCTGCAGAAGGATTTGGCGAATCAAAACGGACGGCTGGAAACGATGGTGGCCAAGCGCACCCAGGAGTTGGAGGCGGCGAACCAGAAGCTGGCCTTGCTGGATCAGACCAAGAGCGATTTTCTCACCCTGATTTCGCACGAACTGCGCACACCGCTGCACGGTCTGTTTGGCGCGGCGGATCTGGCTTTTGAAAAATTTAAAAAGGATCCCGAGCTGACTGAATTGAACGAGCTTTATGAGACGTCCCGCCAGCGGATGATCGTGTTGCTGGAAAACTCGCTGTTGCTGACTACGATACAGGCCAAGGGGGCCACTTTCGCCACCAACATCAGCCAGTTGGATGAGATTTTAAAAACGGTTCGTGACGAGGGGGCGGAATTTCTGGCCCAGAAAAACATCCGCATTTCGCGGGCGCCCTTGGGGCTGGGGAACGTCATGGGCGACTGGTTTTATCTGCGGAAGGCCTTGCTGTCTATCATTGAAACCATGGCCAAATATTGCAAGCCGCAAAGCCAGATCGAGATTCTGGCGAATAATTTTGAAGATCAGGTCTGCCTGACGTTTGAAGGCAGCGGCCATACGATTCCTGAAAATCAAATCAGCCACTTCTTTGATGTGATGGCGATTCCGGGCGCTCCGGAAGGCGATCTGGGACTTTCGCCAGCGGTCGCTCATCGCATCATCCTGTTGCTCGGCGGCCGGCTGCTGGTCGCCAATCGGAAGCCCAAAGGAATCCAGATGCAAGCGTGGCTGCCGCGTTTTCCGGTTTTTAAGGCGGATAGCAAACGAAGTAACTTTCCAAAAGTATGATCCACAACGGTCATCTACCCAATGCCGATGACCTGTTTGATGTGCGGTCAAGTCTCGTCACCCTGTTTGAAGCCATTCCGGACCTTGTCATTTTCAAAGATGGTCAAGGGCGTTGGTTGGTGGCCAATGGTGCGGCCCGGAAATTCTTCCAACTGGAAAAACTAATCTGGGAGGGAAAGACCGACGTGGAACTGGGTGAGCTGACCCCGTCGTTAAAACCGCTATATCAGGCCTGCATCGCCAGCGACGAAGCGGCTTGGACGTTGGGCAGACATTCCATCGGGATTGAAAGCGGACCAAACCCAGGCAGACAGGTCGAAGACTTTGAGGTTCACAAGGTGCCATTGTTTCTGCCGGATGGCCAGCGCAAGGGGTTGGTCATCATCGGGCGCGAGGTGACGAAAAACCGACGATTGGAGCGGGCGCTAAAATTATCCGAACTCATGGCCAGCCAGAGCCGGGATATGCTGCTGCTGGTTCGGCGGCATGGCGGGCGGATTATTTCCGCCAACGAGGCGGCGGTGCAGTTCTACGGCTTCACCCACGAACAGTTGCTGGCAAAGACCATTTACGACCTGCGACCGAATGATTCCCCGGCACAAACGGCCACCCAGATGTCGCTGGCGTTTGCGCACGGTATTCTTTTTGAGACCATCCATGTTTGTAAATATGGTCGGGAGGTGCCGGTGGAGGTCAGTTCCATTGGCATCAGCTTTGAGGGGGAGGAGTTTTTGGTCAGCGCCATCCGGGACGTCAGCGAGCGTAAAATCGCCGGGGAAAAGTTGAACTTGTTGCAGAAAGCCCTCGGCTCCGCAGTCAATGGCATCTTCATCACTGAACGGGACGGGAAAATCATCTGGGTCAATGAAGGTTTTTCCAAACTGACCGGCTATGATGCAGAGGAAGTGATCGGCCGGAAACCGGATGTCTTGAAGTCCGGCCACCAGTCGCAACCGGCCGATTTTTACCGGCAGCTTTGGAACACCATCTTGGCCGGCAACGTCTGGCGGGGGGAAATCATCAATCGCCGCAAGGATGGCACCCTCTATTACGAGAACAAGACTATCACGCCGGTGAAGGGGGCCGGCGGCAGCGTCTCGCATTTCATCTGCATTCAGGAGGACATTACCTCGAAAAAACAGTCGGAAGAAAAACTGGCTGCTTCCGAGAAAAAATTTCGAACCCTTTTTGAACAGGCACCCGTTGGCATATTTCAAGCCACCCTGGCCGGAAAGCTCATCGAGGCCAATCCGACCATGGCCCGGATTTTCGGTTATGTTAGTCCGAAGGCGATGCTGGCGGTGGGGGCGGATGTTGGTGCCCGTTTTTATGCCGATCCGCAGGATCGCCAGGAGGTGATCAGAGACTTGATGCAGCTAAATGCGGGCGAATATTTGGAAAAGGAATTATGTTTTCGCCGTCAGGATGGAGCACCGATCTTTGGCCGGATGCAGATACGACAGGTTAAAGGCGATGACGGGTCGGATTTTGTCGAAGGATTTATTGAGGATGTCACGGTCCGCAAAGATGCGGAAATGGTAGTGCAACAGGCCAGGCAGGTAGCCGAGGAGAAAACCGCCCTGCTCAAATCCATTTTGGAAAGCCCGGAGGGGGTGGTCATTTTCTCTCTGGATCGGGAATATTGCTACACCGAGTTCACCCAGTCGCACAAGGAGACGATCCAAAAAATCTGGGGCGTGGAAATCCAGCCTGGCATGTGCATGTTGGATTTCATCAGCGATCCCGGTGACCGTGCCAAGGCCAAAGCCAATTTTGATCGCGCGCTGCAAGGCGCGGCGTTTTTGTTGATTGAAGAGTATGGCGATCCGAAACGGCAACGGACTTTCTATGAAGACCGATACAGTCCCATCCGTGATGCCAGTGGCGCGGTGAATGGGTTGACGGTTTTTTGCGTGGATATCACCGCGCGCAAAGAAGCGGAGGAGAAGCTTCGAACCAATGAGACTCGTTTGCAAACCTGGTTTGAGATGCCGCTCGCCGGTATAGCCATCACATCGCCGTCGAAGGGTTGGCTCCAAGTCAACAACCTGCTGTGTGAGATGCTAGGTTATGACCGGCAGGAACTTTATGGAATGACTTGGGCGCAGATCACCCATCCCGACGACCTGCCGGAAAATGAGACCTGTTTCGCGCACATGATGCGTGGAGAGATTGACAGCTACGCCATGGAGAAACGTTTTCTCCGGAAAAACGGAGAGTATCTGACGACAGATTTGAATGTCCGCTGCGCCCGATTGCCCGATGGTCGGGTGGATTATATCGTGGCTTTGATCCAGGACATCACCGCACGTAAGCAGGTGGCGGTAAAACTTCGAGAGTCCGAGGAGCGCTACCGTGAGGTCGTTGACAATGCCCACGATCTGATTTTTGTTCTCGCACCGGATGGAACATTTGAAACGGTGAATCCCGTTATAGGGATTATTTCCGGATTCGGGCCGGCGCATTGGATTGGCAAATCCTTTGTCCCGCTGGTTCATCCCGACGATCTGCCGCTGGCCCAGCAAAATTTACATCGTGTATTGAATGGCGAGCAGGTTGCGCCGTATGAGTTGCGCGGAGCTGCCAATCTGCCACGGCTGGTGACCTATGAAATCACGCTTTTCCCCAAAAAAGACAGTCAGGGAAAAAACGTTGGCGTGATGGGGGTTGGGCGCGATGTCACCCTGCGCAAGCAGGTGGAGGCAAAGCTGGCGAATATAAATGCAGAACTGGAAAAGCGAGTGGCGGAACGCACGCGCGAAATCACTATGTTGTCCGAGGTGATTGACCAGTCCTCGGTGGCGTTCGTCATGTCAAATTCGGATGGCAGTTTTATCACCGTCAATGAAGCCTACGCCAAGCTCCTTGGCTATACGCGTGCGGAAATCCTGGATGGAAAATCTAATTGGAAAAAGGAGATGACGCCACCCGAATGGCGTTCTATCGGTGCGGCCAAATTGGAAGAATGTCTGCGCACCCGGCAGATGGTGCATTTCGAGAAGGAATACCTCCGCAAGGATGGTGGCCGGGTGCCGGTGGAGGTGCATGTCCAGCCCATCTTTGGCGAGGACGGAAACCTTGTGCATCTCCGCGCGTTTATAACCGACATCACCGAGCGCAAACAAGCGGAGGCAGCCCTGCAACAGTCGCAGGCCAGAGTGCGTATGCTGGCTGAAGTGATTGACAGCTCCGAGATGGCGTTTTGCATCGGCACTTCGGATGGACGGTTGAGCTTAGTGAACCAAGCTTTTGAAAAATTGACCGGCTACACTCGTGAAGAGTTGAAGGCGGAGGGTTTCAGCTGGATTGAAAGGCTGACCCCGCCCAAATGGCGTGACATGGAAGCTCTGGTGCTTGAAGAAGCCATCCGCCTTCGCCAGCCGGCTCGCTACGAAAAAGAATATATCCACAAAGAGGGGCATGTTTTTCCGGTCGAATTATTCATCCAGCCGGTCTTTGATGAAGCTGGGAAATTTGTCCACGGCCGTGTTTTCGTATCCGATATTTCCGAGCGGAGAAAGGTTGCGGATGATCTGGAGGAGGCGATGCTGATGGCGGGCCGTGCCAATCGTGCCAAGAGCGAATTTCTGGCGCACATGTCCCACGAAATCCGCACCCCCATGAACGTCATCCTGGGCAATACCCAGTTGTTGCAGCGCGAGGCGGGACTGTCCGGCGAAATCCAAAAGAAAATCTCCGCCATCAACCGCAGCGGCGAACATCTGTTGAGCATTCTCAACGACATTTTGGATCTGTCCAAGGTTGAATCCGGGCGGACGTCCCTCCATCTGGCGGAATTCAAGCTGAGCCATCTGTTGGATGACTTGATGCAATTGTTCCAGATACCGGCCAAAGCCAAGCATCTGGCCTTGACCCTAAACATACAAAGCCGTCTGCCGGAAAATATTCTGGGCGATCAGCAAAAAATCCGGCAAATCATCACCAACCTGCTGGGCAATGCCGTGAAATTCACGCAAACCGGCGGCGTCCAATTCAATGTCTCTATCCACTCAGACGCAGGCAGAAAAAAACGTCTGGTATTTACCGTGAGTGACTCCGGGTCGGGCATTGCGCCGGAAGAGGTGGACTGGATTTTTGAACCTTTTCAACAAGGTCACGCTGGAAGACAAGGCTCCGGTGGCTCCGGTCTGGGGTTGTCGCTTTGTAGAAAATATGCCGAACTCATGGAGGGAAGCATCACCGTGCAGAGCGAACTCGGCACGGGCAGCACTTTTCGATTTGAGTTTCCAGTGGAGGAGGTCGGAGAGACAGCCTTTTTTAGCCGGCGGCAAACTCCGGTATTCCCGGTCAAGTCAGCTGACCAGCCGGCAGATCGCATTTTGATTGTGGATGACATGCTGGAGAATTCAACCTTACTGGTGAACTTGCTCAAGCCGTCCGGGTTTGAATGCCGCACCGCGATCAGCGGGGAAGAGGCACTCGCAGTTTTTTCCGACTGGCATCCGCAATTGATACTGATGGATGTTCGCATGCCCGGCAGCATGGACGGGCTGGAAGCGATTCGCCGGTTGCGTAAGATGGCGGGCGGTGAAAAGGTGAAAGTCATTTGTGTGAGCGGCACCGCTTTTCCGGAAGATCGAGCGCGAGCAACGAGAGCTGGCGCGGATAATTTCGTCGCCAAGCCGCTGCAAATGAATGAATTGCTGGGCCAGATAGGGCAACTGCTGGGATTGAGCGATGTGACCGATTCAGCCGCTTCCAATGATGAGGTGCCGGTTGCAATCAGCGTAGAGAAAGTTGTCATCACGTCTGAATTGCTGGCGCTGCTGCCAGAAAACTGGTTGCACCAGATGCGTGAAGCTTTGGCGACCGCCGATTCGAATGAGTTGAATGCCCTGGTCAAACTGATGGAACCGCACGACCCGCAAACGGCCAAGGGGTTGCTGAAGCTCGCCAGCCAGTTTGATTACGACGGAATTCTTGATCTTTTGGCTGAAGATGCGAGTGAAAGAGCCGCCAAGGCCGACCTCAATGAATAATCAATCATTGGAACTATGACAGAATCTAGCCAGACTCAATATTTGTTTGAAAGGTCAGGCTGCGTCACTCAGTTTACCAGGCAAGGTGAAATCTATTGTTATGTTTTCAAGATTATTAGTTCCGAATTTCCAACAATAACAACCTCGTAAAATAGCAAAAACTATGAGCCTAAAACTTGATAAACTAAAAACGCTGGCAGTGATTTTGGTGACGCTTAATATCGGAGCTTTCGCTAAAGATGATGATGGCCAGAATCAGGAAGGTGATCAAACGGGCGCAACAGAAGCCACACCTTCGTTGCATGTGCATCCGGCGTTAACGACGGCTCCGGTCGGTTATGTGCCCTTGCAGGTTCGCCATGCCTATGGGTTGGATCAATTGACCAATGGCGGCGCTGGTCAGGTTATTGGGGTTGTGGATGCCTACGGTAGTCCAACCTTGCAGAATGACTTGAATGTTTTTTCGAGTAAATTTGGTTTGCCGGCGGCCACCGTGCAAATTGTTTACGCCGGCACCAAGCCGCGCTCGAGTGATGCCGGCTGGGCGCTGGAAACCTCGCTGGATGTCGAGTGGGCGCATGCGCTGGCACCCAAGGCTAAAATCGTTTTGGCGGTGGCCGGTTCCGCGAGTATTTCCAGCCTGATGGCGGCGGTGGACGCGGCGGTCAACGCTGGTGCCAAAGTGGTGACAATGAGTTGGGGCAGCTCGGAATTTTCCGGCGAGACCAGTTATGAATCGCATTTTAAGAGGTCCGGCGTCACGTTTTTTGCCTCCTCCGGTGATAACGGAGCTGGCGCTTCCTGGCCGGCCGCCTCGACCAATATCACGAGTGTTGGCGGCACCTCGTTATATCTGGATGCCAATGGGAATTTGACCGCCCCGGAGACGGCCTGGTCCGGAAGTGGCGGTGGATTTAGCGCCTACTACAAGCGACCTGTCTGGCAGAATGGCTGGCAGACGAGCGCCTACCGCGCATTTCCCGATGTCAGCTTGGTGGCAGATCCTGCGACGGGAGTGGCGGTTTATGATTCCACTTCATATAGCGGCCAGAGCGGCTGGTTCCAAGTGGGTGGCACCAGCGCCAGTTGTCCGATGTGGGGAGCGATTGTCTCGCTCGCGAATGAACAGCGGGTTGGCGCAAAAAAATCCACTCTCACCGGTGCGGACTTGGTGCTTTATACCATAGCTGGCAGCACCAGCACCGCCGGTTTGCCACTCTATGGTTATTTTTTCTACGATGTCACGGTTGGGAATAATGGCGGTTTTAGTGCCACACCAAAATATGATGAAGTGACCGGCTTGGGCACTCCGGCGGTGGTGAATCTGGTCCCAGGACTTAGTGCCTTTTGATAGGCTTAATTTGCGTCCACTCGATTTCTGCGGTTCAGAAAAGTGAACCCTCTCAAATCAGAAGCACCATTTGCTTCGCTTGGTGCATGCCTACCATCGTTCGCTGCAAAACATTACCTTTGTCGTGAGCATATCATTAATCTTGCGGGCCTGGCACACTGCTAAACCGCCAATTTAATTGTCGTATGAAAAGAATTCTTCTGGTTGGAGTGTCGCTCGTTTCAGGCTTGGCACCGGCGGCGGTCAGTCAGCCAACCCTCACGCAGTCCGGCTTGGGTGCCCAACAGGCGGCCGCGATCCGGAGTATCCCTATAATTAGTATTGAAAATCCAATTTGCCTAATGGTCGTCACTGTTTTGGCAATGCTATTGGCGTTGCTGGGATTGCGGTGGGCTTGGTCAGTTCCTTCGAGAAGAGAGGAGAAGTGATGAGTTCTCAGAATGTTAAGATCTTTGGCGACGTCTATTGTAAAAAGAATGATTGTTTGCCGGCAGAGTTGGCTGAGATGTGTTTTGGCAGTGTTCTAAGCCGTATGCCCGGCACTTAAAATTTCCGCGGTGATATATTGAGGCGAGCAAAAATCACCCACGCTAGTTGTCCGCAGCCAATGTTTTAAGACCCGGAGATGACTTGGTAAAAGCCTGTCGAGTTTGTGGCCTGATCGTCTTGTATATATCAAGCTGATTTCACATGATTGAGGTCGGTCTCCGGTGGTCTTGAAGTGTCACGTGGATAAAGTCGATCAGCCACCTTATGTCCATCGGCTTTTCTAAGATGGCTACCACATTTTTGGGCCATGTCCGGTGCCGGTATTCAATTGGACTGGCTCCGGACATGATAATGACGGGTATTTTTGAGGCCAAACTCATCCCCCGCAACCAAGTAACGAGGTAGAAACCATCCTCCATTGTGCTTTGAAAGTTCTCCGAGCAGGGCGGAAACTTCAAGTCCATCAGGATCAAATCCGGTTGAAACTCATTCACTCGACGGATGGTTTCGGCTCCACTGGAGATCGTCATCACTTCATAGCCAGCTTCTTGCAAAGCCATGGACATCATCTCCAAAATCATTGGATCATCGTCCACTACCATAATCTTTTGGTCACTAGGCATGGTTTTGTTTAGGGTGAATCCGTCGTATGGGCAAATTAAAAACAGCGGGGCTCAACCAGCTGCTTTCCCCGGTGGTTCTTACTGGCTTCTCCTGATTGGCTCCACTCGGCATTCCACTTATGATGAGACAGTTTCCAATAGTTTCTATTAGTCTGTTTCGTCAAGGTTCCAGTGCAGGCGAGTCTGACGGGAACCGGAACCTTGCTCGGCTTGAAAAAGGAAATAGTTAAAGTTGGAAAATTCAAATGCTCCTATTCGGCATGTCCTCCCCGTTTTCTTGACCTCCGTTTTAACGATCTCCGTGCATTTTTACGTTTGCTTAATGAAATGCTGCGCCAGAAAATCAACGAGGAGATTAATACCAATATTGTGATGATTGGGAAAAAGAAGCGTTCCAATTCGGTCATAAGACTCCAACATCCTAGCCCTATCAATAACAAGACAACCCACAGGACAAATAAGCTAAAGGCCACGCATTCTCTGATAAATCGCTGATTTGGCAACATGCTTTCAGGGGTTTAATTTCAATTGAGTAATCATTTCTTCCAATGGGAGGGAAAACTATGATCCAGGAACTTCAAATTGTTGATGGTTGTTTTTGGAGGCTTTCAAACATTCCGGGTTAAGGCAAAAGTTTAGGCCATATTGTTTCTTGCGGTGAACGCAGTTTTCTAAATTTAATGTTAGGCAATAAAGCGAGTCGGTGGCGTCACTTTGCGCAAAAACACAGTTGGAAACCCGGAATCGAAAAATCTTTTTGATAAAAATCACGCGTCAATATACATTTATCCATGGGTGTAATTGTTCGCGGTCAGGGTGGAAACAATAGTCATGCAGCAGACCCTGTGCGCAGAATTGGCACTGCGGATTCGAGATTAAACATTATAAAAATCTTGCCAGCCGCCCCACTGAGTTGCGCAAGTGTTTTCGCTGTTTTTTCCTTTGGCTAATCTCTTCTCTATTAAATCATCATTCATTAGTCTTAAAATCTAATATCTCCGTTTGGAAAAAAACAGCCCGTGAAACCCCACGGGCTGTTTCCATTATCATCATGCTTAACCCAATTCAGAGTCAGTCGGCATTGCACCGACATTTAATATAAAATAATAGAAAGCGCGTTTTGTAAAGAAAAAAGCATTCACAATACGCTTGTAATAAGCATGTTGCGAGTTATTTGCGTGTCATGATTGAAGGCATTTTGCTTGCTGTAATGACTTACTTCAGGACGTTTTAATGTTGTTAATGTATCTGCTTTCGGTTTGTCTGTTGCATGGACCAATAGGTAAAAAGAAACCGCCACGAGGCAGCTTCTCGTATCCAAAATCACCATCACCTACTGACTCCGAGGCGGACGATGATGCAATACCCAAAGCACGCGTTTAACTGCGACGAAAGCCAGTGCGCCCACAAGCGTAAGCCAGATACTCCAGACCAGAATGGCCTTCAATGCGCAGAGCGTGATCGGGCCAAAGCCGTATCCCAAACCTTTCATGATGCTCCTTTGGTTTAGTTTTCATGGTCATCGCCCGTAGTGATTGCGCCACACGCGATAAACCTGGGCGCCTCCGACGACGGCGAGAAAGCCCACTAGGTAAGGCCAGATCTCATAAATTATTACGATGGCGAACACGGTAAAGATCCCAATGCCGATCAATTGATTTGTGCTTTTGTTTTCCATTTTATTTTAAGTGAAAGGCCGGGAGCCCATTGCGCTCCCGGCCGTTTGGTTGGTATGAGGGCAATGGCCCCGGAAGTTGAGTAAATCAAAATGGCCGGACACCGATGACGGTGTCCGGCCAGTGTTTTTGGGTTGGTGTCAGAAGCCCAGTTCGTAGGGCTGGATTTCGGTGAGGAGTTCTTGCGGGGTGACCTGATGCTTGAGACAGCCCTCAATGACCAAGATGGCCACCGGGTTTTCCGCGAGCTCATGCAACAGGGCCACGAGGTCGTCTTCGACGAACCCTTGCTCCGCGCATTGCCGGGAGACATCCCGGACCGCCCGCTCGATGCGCACCCACACCGGCAGGTCGAGCTCCCGGTGGCCTGGCCAATCATCCGCACCCAGCTGCAGACTGCCGGTATAATGGCCACCTCCATGGTGGCCGTGCGCAAGCACCTCTTTGATGTTCTTGCGCCAGGCATCGGGGAAGTCCACGACGACCTTCTCGCCCATCTGGAACCGGGCCACATCATCCAGCACCGCCGCCGGCAACTGTTCCGCCAAACCCGGATCCACCGGCCAGAACCGGCTCAAGTCCGGGGCGAAACAGTTCCCATTGAGATAGAACCGGGCATGCAAATCATGCCGCTCGGCATCCATCCGGCCGACTGTGAGGTGCAGCCCATCCTGATTGCGCTCATTCTCCTCATCCGTGCCCGACTGGAATGCGCTGGCACTGCAATGATGATGCACGGTTGCGAAGTAGAGCCAGTCACCGGAGGGCTCCGAGTTCCACGAAGCGAACCGTTCAACCGCCTGTTCCGGCGTCTCCGGCGTGGCGATCTCGCGGGCGTTCATACCCGTCCTGGCCTCCTGCGGGAACGCCCACGCGCCCCAGCGCCCCAGCTTCAGGTTCACATACAGGCGCACCTGACTCTCGCTGTTCATCTCCTTGTGCGTCCAGCGGAAGAAGGACAACACCTGATGCCACATCAAGGGCGTGAACTTGGGTCCCGTGTAATCCAGCAGCCCTTTGCCGGACTTGATCTCGTAATCCACCTGGCACGACAACAGCCCGGGCACCTCCTTGACCTGACTCAACTCACCGCTGGCCAGCTTGGTCAGTTTCATACGAGTTCCTCCAATAGGTCGGGATGATGGTTCCGCAGGAAGATGACCAGGCGCTCCCGCACCTGCGGCTTGGAGAACCCCACACTCGAGTTGTCCGTATCGCTCAGGTCATGGTTCTCGTATTCGTAGTCGCCGCTGTCATCCAGACTCGGATCACAGCGGTCCCACGCCTCGGAGTCGATCAGCTCCGCGAGCTGCTCGACTACCTTGTCCAGCGTGTGACCCTCGTCGATCGCCGCCTGCACGGTCTGGAGCACTTCATCCGTTTCCAGCTGGAACTCCGCTTCGGCGGAACGACCCACCGAGTAGTTGGCCCGGCCATATTCCGTGTCCGAGAACTCCACCTTCACGGCGAAGGCCGTATCTGCGGTCCCGACGACCTTGCTCGGGTGGATGCCTGCGGGCCGGGGTTCGCAGGTGATCTCCACCCATTCTTTGATCGACTCGAACGTCTGCCGTTCGGGCCCCGGCAACTTGCCGGTCTGATGGAGGATCAGACCGCGCACCACCGGATTCCTGGGCGCCAGCCCGATCAATTCGATGAAGGGGCCGGCAAACACCTCCTCAATCTTGCAACGGTTGACTGACATAGGTTCCTTTCTATTTATAGGTTTCGAGTTTGCTGAGGTTGGCCACGAACTTGTAGGGCAAGCCCGCCACCGTCTCGGCATCCATGCGGGGCGCTTTCAGACTCCAGAGCACGAACAAGTGCTCGGCCAAAGCCGCCGCCATCAGATTGGCGGAGACCAGCTGCCGGTTGTTGGTCTGGGCTTCACCGGTGCAGCCGATGGCGGTGGCCCGGGGATCACCACTCCGGTCGCTCTTGAGCTCCGGGTAATACACCCGGGGATCACGATGGGTTCCCGCCCAGGTCCGCCGATAGTAGTAGGCTTCCGCCGAATGGGTCTCGTTGGCAGCAAAGATGGCCTGACAGCCATATTCGTCGCAGACCTCCAACGCCTCCAGCCGGGTGCGATGATTGTCCACCAGACACAGGAGCCAGTCAGACTTCTGATGCCGGAGCTTGCCCCGGGCAAACCATTCGGGCAGGAACCGGCATTGATACTTCGCAGCCAGGGCTTGCGCCTTGTTCTGGCCGACCTGCCGGAGATCAAACATCTGCCGGTTCAGGTTTTTGGTTTCGATGAGGTCGCCGTCGATCAGCGTGATGTCCGCCGGCGACTTCAACAGACAGAACGAGGGGACGATGGCAGAACCAACGCCCCCGCAGCCGATGATATAGTTCATGATTCTCCTTTCGTGAGGCCGGACAAAAGCCGGCCGAGTTTGTTGGGTGGTTGGGTTTGTTCCGCGTAGCGATCCAACGCCAGTTGGACGATGGATCGCAACTGTTCCTGTTCCGCCTCGTTGAGCAGGGCTTCAAACCGGTCGTCATGGAGCACTAACGCCGCCATGACCGGCAGCGTCGGCTTATTGAACGGCGTGACATCTTCCCGGGTCAGTTCATTCCAGCATTCCAGGAACAGTTCCCGGGAGACGAACGTCTCATGCGTGGGACAGGCCCGCAGGGAGGTCAGCAATGATTTGGTCTTCATAGGATGACCCGGTCCATCAAGGCCGTGCCGACCTTGTCACAGAGGCTCGTCCAATCCGCCGCCGCAATGGGCAAGGTCTCGAACGTCTCGTTGGTGGGCCGGAACCGGAAGAACGCCTGCGACTGGGCCACCGTCCGCATCAGGTCCGAGTTCCACTTAGACTGGTTGAACTGTTCCAGGCTGGCCGTGACCGCTTTGAAGGCGGAGTCGTAACGACTCTCAAACTGACCGGTGCACAGGCTGCATTCGTCATGCAGATTGGGCAGGGGCAGGCGATAACCGTGCCGATCCTGGTTGTAGGCGAAGAGCCAGTTGCCGCAGATCTCCACGCCGTCCTCGACGGTCTCGGTGCGGACGACAAACACCAGCCGGACCTCCTTGGGCGCCTGCCACACCATCGGCATCTCCAGATCGGTCAGCGAGGCGAACATGGGCACCAGCACACCGTTGATGACCCGGAACCGGGCTTTGAGTGGCAGCTGTTTGATGGGCACCGACCAGACGGTGTCGTTGAGGCCGACATCGGCATGGACCTGTCCCCAGCCGGAGACAGCCATGACATTCCGCTGCCGTCGCGTGACATCCGCCGTCAGTTCGTCGAGCACCTCGCCTTCGGCTTTGAGATCGCGCTCGCGGATGGTGCGCTCGGTGAGCGTGCCGTTGTCGCGCAGGATGATTTCGATTTTGTCCATAGATGAAGAGGAAGCCCGCCCCGTTTGGACCGGAGCGGGCTTCATTGGGGTTAGGCCTTGGTGTTGGCCGCCGTCTCGATCCGCACGGTGGCGCCCTCGGGGATCACCGTGGCGCGGCTCTGTTCGATGCCGTTGACCAGGGCCTTGGTGTTGTCGCCGAAGCCGAGCGCCGCCTTGAAGGTGTCGCATTCCTGCAAGTTGCCGAAAGTGAAGCCGCTCTCGACCTGTTTGGTGATACTGTCGACGCCGTATTGAACTGTGATGCTTTTCATTTTTTGTTGTTTGTTTGATGGTTGATGTGCTGGGAGGTTTTTGGGTCTCGTCAGTGTGCGGGTCACGCACAGACGCCCAATCGGGCGTTTCGACCTGAATGAAAAAAGGCCGAATGCCTGTGAAGACATCCGGCCGTGAGTTGGGGTTGGGTTCAGTAACGGACTTGGTGATGCGTCAGCCGACCGGCTTTTGCCTTGGCCAGTCCTTTGCACCGGGTCGTTTCATACTCCAGCAGGAACACCAGTTCCGGATGCGACCGGGACTGGCGTTGCAAGGCTGGAAGGGGATTGCGGGTGGATTCGAAGTAGCAGACGAAGCGGGGTGGGGCCAGCTCCAGCAGTTCGGCATGGCAGCCGGCAAAAGCCGGCAGCCAGTCGGAGTTCTGGAAGCGGCGCAGACGCCGCCGCTCGCCCGCCACCGTGAGGCGGTTGCGATACATATCATCGTCCTCCCCAGCGCTGGCATTCCGTCCTGAACTCACACCCCGTGCACTGCATGCCGACCGCCGGCACGAAGTCTTCACGGTCGAGTCCTTCGACGTAGTTCTCCAACAGCCGGAACAGCCGTGTCTGCTGATACTCCAGCATCGGTTCCGCCGGAGTGATGACAAGCTTCGGCACCTTGGTCTTGACCAGATGATGCAGCTCCCGGCCCGCTTCCCGCTTGCCCGTGGCTTCCCGATACAACACCGAGTAGCAATCCAATTGCACGCCATTCTGGTGAAGTGCCATCGCCGGCTCCGGCGTCTTGGCGATGGTCTTGAAGTCCACGATACGTCTGCCCGCCCGGACCAGATCCATGACCCCGATCAGGGTGGGCAGGCCATGGGATGACAGATCCGCTTCCACGGGAACCTCCACCGCCTCCGGCAACTCGTTGGCTTTGATCGGGGTTTCCATGAAGTGTTTTTCCAACACGTTCCAGGCCGAGGTCTTCTGCTCCGCCTCTTCACCGTCCCATTCGATCTGGTTCTGTTCCGCCCAACCCGTCTCGAACACCTGCTTCAGCTTCGCGATCTCAAATGGCTCCCGCCGCCAGCGGCTCATGTTCCAGTGCTGCAACACCAGATGCACCACGCTGCCGTAATGCAATGAACCCGTCTTCGGCTTCGTGAGCTTCAGCACGTATCGGAAGTAGAACTTGAGCCGACATTGGAGCCAGCAGTTCAACCGGGAGGCTGACACTGTCTGCTTTAACACTTCGAGGGGCTTGGGGTCGACGGTTGGTGCGTGGCCGTTCTCGACGAGCGCGATCATTTGACCCCCGCTTTCTGGAACCGTTGGCTACGCGGCTTGGCTTGCCCTGTTTGTCCCAACAGCTCTTCGATGAGTCCCGAGGCTTCGAGCTTGTTCAACTGTCTGACGCCTTTGCCAAAGCGGTCTTGCGCCAGTTGCTCGACCTTACCTTTATCGAGCTTGTGTTCGTTGGTGATCTTGCGGATCAGATCCCGCTGTTTGTCCGAACAGCTCCACGCATCGGGTTCCGGCTGGTGGCCATTCCCGTTCGTGTGACCATTGATCTTGACGATGGGCACGACTTCGCCGGGCAGCCAGCCCGTGCGCTGGATCTCCCGGTCCACGCACGATTGCATCAGACTGTGGAGTTCCTGGCTCTTGGCCGATACCTGCGCGAGGTCACCGATTTCGGCACGGAGGGTGATACTGTATTGATGGGATGAATAGCCCGGCAAACCGAGCTTCTTGCTGTAATTGGCTTCGATTATAAACATAGATTTCCTTTCGTTATTTAGTTTTGGTTTATGTGAGTAGTTTCAGGGTGGTGGTCATCGGCAGTGAGGACTCTTCGGCGAACTTGACCTGGATCTGTGTGAACCCGGTCTTGCCCCACTGGCCTTCTCGTTCCAGCCAGAGCTTCACGAACTCCGCCACGGAATGGCGACAGGTGTCCCGGACCAGATTCAAGCGTCGGGGATCGCAAGCATGCCGGATGAGCGTCGGCGTGATTTGCCGCTCGAGTTCGGCCATCAGTTCCGTGGGCGCCCAGCGGCACCAGCCGCGCTGCTCCAAGCGCTGCAGTTCATCCGTGTGGATGGCCGGCGGTAAAGCCGGACGCAAACCGGGCGCATGCACGATGACCCGGTTGCCGGACGTTTCTAATTTCCAGCCGTCCCGCATCTGGATGTGAAACCGGTAGCTGACCGGCACTGAGATCTGCACGACATTCGTGCCGAGATTGATCAGTCCCCAGAGTGTCCGCAGTTCATCGGTCTGGGTGAAAGTTTCGACCTGTTTGCATACGGCCAGTTCCAGGTTCAGCACGGGGCAGATCTCCGGGAGGGCGGCTGTGAAGCGTTGGGTGATGTTCTCGTTCGTGAATTTTAGCAGGGGTTGGGTGGGGGGCGGTGGTTGTTTGCGGTTGAGGTAGGCGAGGGCGGCGAGGCCCGCCAGGGTGACACCGCTGATGTAGACGACTTGGGATTGCGTGATCATGAGGCTCCTTTGGAAAAACAGAAACCCCGGCATGTGAGCCGGGGCTTTTGTCGGGGATGATGGGTGAGTGGGGCTAGCCTATTCAGGCCGACCCCAGACCAAGACATAAGGTCTTCGTCATGGGTTTATAACACTAAAAGAGGGGCGGTTGCGCCGGGAAGGGTTAGTAGTGAACGGCTCTCGGTTATCATGCTGCCGACACCGATCGGTGGTCTAAACGGTTTAATATCCCTTGCGCATCGTTCCGCATCAAAAAGTTGCCGACAGTTGCCTACAAAAAACGTGTCAGAATACCGTCACAACACGTCACAAGTGAAAAAATAAAAAACTCGTAAAACCATTGATATTATTGATTATACTGATGGTCTTGTGTTTTTTTTGCGAATTTCAAAATGCGTTTTCGATTCCCGTGCGCGCTACCACCCTTGATCCAGACAGTTTCTTAGGATTTGCGCGAGCTTGGGTGAGTCGAAAGGCTTGGCAAGAAAGTTTATACCCTCCTGTAAGAGCGGCTCTTTATTTGTGCTGGTGATTCCCGCGCTATAGCCGCTGGCATAAACTACTTTTAATTTCGGGTTCTGTTGCAATAGGTGTTTGGCCAACTCGATACCATTCATGCCGCCGGGCATCATCAAGTCCGTCAGCAGCAAGCGAATTTCGGCGCGATGTTTCTTCCAGACTTCCAAGGCCTCCTCGCCATTGCCGGCTTCCAGCACCTGATAACCCAGCCGGGTCAGGGAGGTGCGCAGCGACATCCGCACATCGGCATCGTCCTCAACCAGCAAGATGGTTTCGCTGCCGACGCGACTGGCTGCCGGTGGCGACGCTGGCGGTTTTTTGTCCGATGCGTGGCCAAGTCGGGGCAGGTAAATGCGGAATGTGGTTCCTTTGCCAACCTCGCTATACACATTGATCCAGCCGCGATGTTCCTGCACGATGCCAAAAACTGCGGACAAGCCCAGCCCGCTGCCTTTTCCCACCTCCTTGGTGGTGAAAAAGGGTTCGTAGATTCTTGGCAACACCTCCGGCTTGATGCCGCATCCGGTGTCCGTGACGCTCAAGCAGGCGAACGCACCCGGTCGGGCTTGGGTTCCTTGCGCCGCTGTCACGGCATCAAACTCCACAGCGGTGGTTTCAATGATGAGCTGCCCGCCTTTGGGCATGGCGTCACGGGCGTTTACGGTCAGGTTCATCAGCACTTGTTCCAACATCCCGGCATCGGCATGAACCAACAACGGCTGGGCCGAAAAATTGAATTTGACCTGGATCAATCCGCCGAGGAGCCGTTCCAGCATCTTGAAAACGCTGGCCACGACTTCGCTTAAATCAAGATCGCATTGGTGCAGCGCTTCTTTGCGGCTGAACTGGAGCAGTTGCCGTGTCAGCTTGGCCGCCCGTTCGGTGGCCAGTTCGATGTCCTTGGCGCAGTCGCGTCCCTCGGCCGAAAGGTCGGCGGCCGTTTTCAGCAGGTTGGCCTGCAGTTGGATCACAGCCAGGATGTTGTTGAAATCATGAGCCACGCCGCTGGCGAGCTGTCCGACCGCCTCCAGTTTTTGAGAGTGGCGTCGTTGCTCCTCCAGCGCCTTGCGTTCGGTGATGTCCTGCACGATGCCCGTAATGCGACGGGGCTGGCCGGCAAGATCGAAGCGATGCCGTCCTCTGGCCAGAATCCACCTTTGTGCGCCATCGCGCCGGATGATCCGGCACTCAAAATGCCAATCCCCTTTGTTTTCCATGGCCTCTCGAAATTTCTGATCCACTGTCGCGCGATCCTGAGGCACGACATGTTCCAGAAACATCTCATAGGTCCAACGTGGCAACAGCGTTTCGTAGCCAAAGATTTGATCATGCTTTAAAGAACGGTAGGCCGTGTGGTCAACCAAGTCCAAGTCCCATGCACCGGCCCCAATTTCATCCAAGGCAAACCGCAGTCGCTCTTCACTCTCCCGCAATGCCGCGTCCAGCAACTTGCGCTCGGTGATGTCGAGGCCAATGCCGGCCAGACCGGTGACATTGCCGGCGGAGTCAGTCAGGGGAACTTTCGAGGTCAGAATCCAGCGAGTGGAACCGTCGGGTCTGGTCACTTTCTCCTCGCGATTCAGCAAGGGCAGACCGGTGCGGATAACACGCTCGTCGTCCGCCATAAACCCCGCCGCCTGCTCGGGTGGAAAAAAATCAGAATCCAATTTGCCGAGCGCTTCTGCTTCGGAGGCGACTCCGAGGTTGCGCAGGTCAACCGAGTTCGCAAAAGTTTTACGCACGGCGTTATCCTTGAGATAGACGCTCACGGGCAAGTGATCCACCAGGGTGCGCAGGAGCGCCCGTTCGTTGGTCAGCGCCTCTTTTTGTTGAGCCAATGTTTCGCCATTGCTGATGATTTGCTTCCAGGAACGGTAAACAAGCCCGGCCAATACCACTGAGCCAAGCAGGAAAAACAGTGTCAGCACCAGATCAAATCTGACCTCGATCCACCATGCGGCCAGATAGTCCTCGGTTGACAGTCCCGCGATGGCGTAGAGGGGATAATGAGGCACCTTGCAATAGGCATAAGTCCGTTGAATCTTGTCGAAAGCCACCGATGTAAAAATGCCTGCTTCCTGATTCAACTGCGTCGCCTGCTGCAATTCGGGCGAGGCGTTCTTGTTGCCAACCAAACTGTTGAAGTTTCCCGGCTCGGGATAACGCGCAATCAGCCTCAGCTCGTCATCGCGCAAGGCCAGCGCCCCATGGTTCCCGACGTTCAAGCTGGAGAAGGTCTTGAGCAATCGCTCCAGCGTGACCATGCCACAAACCGTGCCGGCGAACGAGCCATCTGGTTGATTGAATCGGCGGGCGAAGGTGATTGACCATTTGTTGCCCTTCGCACTCATTGGCTTGGAGATAATCAAACCGGCCAGTGGATCATTGTGCAGACGAGCTTCCCAGGATGGATTGTTAATATTAGTTACTGTGCCCGAATTTGCGCCTGTGTTGTAAACAATCTTTCCTTGGGCATTGATGACATAAAGATTGTCTGCGATTGACGTGAAGGATTTGAAATGGCCAATAAATTTTTCAAAGTTCTGCGGGTTAAACTTGCCAGCGGCAAATTGTCTTTCCGTTTCATTGGCCACCACGAGCAGATTGATATCGATCTTATCAATGAAGTCGTTCATGTCCCCGGCAAAAACATGAGCCAGATTTTTTGTCGTGGTCTCAGCGTTTTCCTCGTAGAGCAGCCGGCTTTGGGATAGCGAGAAGCAGGTGAGGCCGATGAAAACCGCGTTCCCAATCAGGATGCTTACCAAGAGCCACCTAAATATGACGGCGCGCGAACCGGCAAAGTCTGGTGGGCTTATTCGATTTGTCATAGGCCAACTCCTCGAACTATTCAATCAACCAACCGCAAGGTGTGTATGTTTTTGTCGCGCATGCAGGAGAGATGCAGTTGTCGGCTTTAAATCCCCAAAGTGATTTTATGGGATTGAAACACAAGTGCATGAGGCAAATTAACCAGCCATGGTAAGCAATGGCAATTGGAAAACAGCGTAGGAAATTGGGTTTGTGGAAAATGCACCTCAGAGGACAAGGAGCTTTTGAGGGACTCTCAAAATATTTTGGTGGCAGATGGGTGATGTGCAATAGCCAATCTGGAGGTCGGATATTGCGGGGAGTATCTACGCCAAGCGTGCACCCGACACCGAGCTTGAGTTCAAGCCGGAAAACGTCAAAATGAAACCATGACCCAGAAATCCATCAATGTGCTGCTCAGTTTTTATTTGGCTGTTTTGACAATGGGGAGCGATCTTTCTGCCAGCGCCTCGGATTGGAAGCTCACCCTCGACGAAAATTTTGACGGCACCGAACTTAATCCGAAAATTTGGAATGTTGAAACCGGCAAGCGTCGCGATGCGCTAAATTCTCCGCAGTCGGTGGATGTCAAGGACGGCAAGTTGGTGATTACGACTTTTACGGATGAACAGGGCGTGACTCACTGTGGCTTTGTGACTTCGCGAAAGAAATTTTTCGTGACGCAGGGCAAGGCGGTCGCTCGTTGCCGGTTTGCCGTCCAACCCGGCACCCAGGTTTGCTTTTGGGCTCAGTCGCCGACCTATGGCAAGTCAGGCGATCCGGCCAAGGCTGCGGAGGACGGCGTTGAGATTGATATCATGGAAACGACAGGTCTGATGAACGGTGCCTATCAGTATGCTCTCCACCGGGGCAGTTATAAGCCCGGAACACATGTGTCGAGCAACCACAAGTTCCCCGATATCGTCGGCAACGAATGGCATGATTACGGCGTGGAGTGGGACGACACCGGCTACCGGTTCACCTTTGACGGCAAGGTGGTGGCAACTGATACGAAATGTCCGGGCTCAAAGGTGCCGGAATTTCTCATGTTGACGAGCGAATCCACCATCAAGTCTTGGAATGGCGTAAGGCCCGTGAATGGCTATGGCTCCAAGGAAAAATCTACCAACAAGTTTGAGGTTGACTGGGTCAAGGTCTGGGAACGTGTGCCGGTTGCTAAGTAAAGCCTGAGTGAGTGTAAGCTCGCAAATTTTACGACAGTTCTTCAAACATTCGGAATGCGTTCCGATCCGGTTATAATCGCTAGATTATTTTGCTCCGGCTGAAAAAATATCAACAGCCTTATCATGGCTTTCTGGATGGAGTGTTTGGATTTGCCTGCAAAACAGGTTTTCTTGAGTTGGCATCAGCCCTGCTTTGTTACAATCGGTTGTAGTTTTGGATGGGAAACCCACGGTGTTGGCAATCGTCAATGGGGATTTTGGCCATGGTTGACCCGTGTGAAAACCCTGAGGAATACGCAACGCACGCGCCGAATGAATCTGTCTGGAGTTTGAACTGTGCATCATTAAGGAGGTGGCGGTCGGTTCCGGCTGGATGAACTAGGCGCGTGCGTGCAATTCAAAAAATGCCTGTCTTGCCCTACATCAAGCTTCTCGTCGTGACAGCGCGGGCCGCGTGGTTTAATTTTCGCGGATGGAAAAACCGACCCTGACTCTCGGCCATTCGCCTGACCCGGACGATGCCTTCATGTTTTATGCCCTCGCCAAGGATTTGATCCCCACGCACGGCTACCAGTTTAAGCATATTTTACAGGATATCCAGACGCTCAATGAGCGTGCCACGCGCGGCGAACTGGACATCACCGCCGTCAGCATCCACGCCTACGCCTACGTCTCGGACAAATACGCGCTGCTGCCCAGCGGCGCGAGCATGGGTGACGGCTACGGCCCGATGCTCGTGGCCAAACAAAAGTTTTCCCGCGAAGAAATCGCCAAGAAAAAAATCGCCGTGCCCGGCACGATGACCAGCGCCTTTCTGGCGTTGCAACTCTGGCTCGGCAAGTCAGCGAAAGAATTTAATTTTGTCGTCGTGCCGTTCGACCAGATTTTCGCCGCTGTGAAAAATGGCGTCGCCGAAGTCGGCCTCATCATCCATGAAGGCCAGCTCACTTACCAAAACGAAGGTCTCGTCGTCTGCGAAGATCTTGGCGTTTGGTGGGGCAAACAGAACGACGGACTGCCGTTGCCGCTCGGCGGTAATGTCATCCACAAGAAATTTGACCTGGCGACGCGCAAGAAAATTTCCGACACGCTCACCGCCAGCATCCAGTTCAGTCTCGACCATCGTCCGGAAGCGGTGCAGCACGCGCTGCAATATGCCCGTGACATGGGCCGCGACCTCGCGGACAAGTTTGTCGGGATGTATGTCAACCACTGGACACTTGATTACGGCGACAAGGGCCGGGAATCCATCCGCCGTTTCCTTGGTCAAGCCTTTGAGCGCGGCCTGATTCCGCATCGGCAGGAATTGGAATTTGTGGTTTGACCGCAGTTCAAAAACTCATGAAATGTTTTTTTTGTCTGGTTTTGGCGGCGTTCCAGATTTCGGCCCCGGCGCAGGTTTGCCGGGTCTATTTCGGGACTTACACGAACGCATTGAGCCGTGGCATCTACGTTTCGCAGTTGGACACGACGACGGGAAAGCTTTCCGAACCGGAACTGGCGGCAGAAACACCCAGTCCGTGTTTTCTCGCAGTTTCGCCCGATGGCAGGCATCTATACGCCGCCAACAGCCTGCCTGCTTTTGCCGGTGTGAAGGGTGGCGCAGCCAGTGCGTTCCGGATTGATTCGACTTCCGGCAAACTGCATCTGTTAAATCAAATTTCTTCCGGCGGCGCCGGCCCGTGTCATGTCAGTGTCGATGCGACGGGGAAAACTTTGTTCGTCGCGAACTATGGCGACGGCAGCATCAAATCCATTTTGCTTAATAAAGACGGCAGTCTGGGAGCTGACGGAAGCGTGTTTCAATTTCATGGCAGCAGTGTGAATCCCAATCGTCAGAAGGGTCCGCACGCGCATTTCATCACGGCTGATCCGTCTAATCGATTTGTGACTGCCTGTGACCTTGGCACCGACAAGGTGATGATTTTCCAGTTCGCCGATGGTTTGCTGGCCGCCAATGAACCGGCGTTTGCGTCTGTGCCGCCTGGCTCGGGGGCGCGACATCTGGCGTTCAGCCGCGACGGAAGATTTGTGCATGTCATCAACGAAATGGCCTGCACGGTAACGACGTTTGCGTGGGATTCCCAAAAGGGACGGATGAATTTGATCGAAACTGTTTCCGCGTTGCCGTCGGGGGTCGTGGTTGAACCGGGTTTCACGGCGGCGGAAATTCTAGTTTACCCGTCCGGCAAATTTGCTTATGCCACCGTGCGCGGACACGACAGCGTGAGCGTGTTCGCGGCGGATGCCGACAGAGGGCGGTTGACGTTTCTGCAAAATGTTTCCGCCGCCGGAAAAATCCCGCGCGGATTGGGAATTGATCCGACAGGGCGCTGGCTTATCGTCGGCAATCAAAAGACGGACAACGCGGTGGAATTTGAAATTGACACGTCGACGGGTAAGCTCTCCTCCACCGGTCGCGAATTAAAAATCGGTGCGCCGGTGGATGTGAAATTTGTGCCGTAAAGAATTGCCCGCTGTCACTGTGCCCATTCCCAAAGGCGTTTGGCGGAGATTTTTACATTTTCTGCGCCGGCGATTTCCAGCGTGGTGGTGCCTTGAAAACCTGTCTTCTTAAGTGCCTTCACGATGGCCTGAATGCCGACCACGCCGTCACCCAGCGGGATGACTGCCATGCCGCAGCCGTAGATTTTGCCGCGCTTTGGCAGCCACGCTTCCGGCATGTCTTTCCAATGAACGTGCTGGATGCGTTTGCCAAACGTCTTCACATAATCCAGCGGCTCCGCGCCGCCGAGCCAACTGTTGCCCGTGTCGAGGCAGATGCCGACGGTTTTTTCGTGGCCGAGCCGGTCGAGCAAATCGCCCATGTGCTGGACGGAATCCGTGACGATGCCGTGCGGTTCGAGCAGCAGTTTCACACCGAGTTCCTCGGCCCATTCAATCGGCGACTGCAATTTTTCGCAGATGGTGAACAGCCGCTCTTTTTCCGTGAGCGCGTGGCCGAATTTGGTTTTTGGATCGCCTTCGGTCGTGATGACTTCGGGTATGCCCAAATCCGCGGCGAGCCGGATGGCTTTGATGATTTGAAACGTGCCATAGACATCCGGCGCCGTGGGATCGAGCAGATTGGCGTGCGCACAGACGGTGCTCAACTTAAGTTTGTGCTTTGCCGCTAGTTGACGAATTTTCGCAGGATGGCCGTCGAGGCTCACTGAAGCGGCGAATCCAAACTCCACGCCGAGCGACGCGCCGTCGTGGTTGTCGGTGAGGTCAACGTAATCAATGCCCATGCCGTGGATGAGTTCAAACTGCCGTTCCATGGGCGAGAACGGTTCCACGAGGGCAAAACAGCCGATTTTCATGAGAGATGATTTGGTTAAACTTGTTTCCACTCGCCTCGCACAGGCTGGTGCATTTGCTCGTTCAACTCTTTCGGCGATGTGATTGTGTATTGGTTTGGATCCCAGACAACTTCGCCGCCGGATTTGATGGCCATGAGCGAGAGATGGCTGATGGCATCGGAGCGCAGCGCGTCCTGAATCGGTGCGATGGACGCCGAGCGTTCGCGCACACTGTCCACGAAAGATTTGTAATATTTGTTGTGATAAAGCACGCGCTTGGTGCCTTCACACTCCTTGAGCTTGAGCCAGTCGGGATTGCTGGCGCAGACACCTTCGCGGCTCAAGCTGACCCAGCCCTTGGAACCGAAGAACGTCGTGCCGTTGCCAAAAAACTTGGCGTCAGCCCCCTGCACGTCGGTGCGATATTTCTCAACGATGGGCTTCGCGTAATTGCTGCTCATGAAACGCATTGGAATTCCGTCGCTGAATTTGACTTCCACATCCCACGTCGCGCAGGTGTCGAACAGCGCTTTTGGCGTCGGAAAATCACCGGTGCCACGAAATGAAACTGGGCCTTTAGTGTCGGAGTCCATACCCCAAATCGCGATGTCCAAAGGATGCGCCCCCCAGCCGGCAATGAAACCAAGGGCATAATCCGAGCAATACCACGATCCCTTGTTGGTGATGCGGTCCTTGGTGCAAGGCTTCATCGGCGCGGGGCCGATGTAGAGTTCGTAATCAAGTCCGTCCGGCACGGGAATTTCATCCAGCAAACCGCCGCCCTGGCCGTGGGGCGCCCAGACTTCGAGGCGTTGCAACTCGCCGATGTAGCCATTGAGCACCAGTTCCACACCGCGCTTGAGTAGTTCCTGACTGCGTTGCATGGTGCCATATTGGAAAATCCGGTCATGTTTTTTTACCGCCGCCAGCATCGCGCGATTTTGCTCCAGACTGTGACCGAGCGGTTTTTCGATATAAACATCCTTGCCGGCACGCACCGCCGCGAGGCCGATCGGCACATGCCAGTGATCCGGCGTGGCGATGACCACTGCGTCAATGCTCTTGTCCGCCAGCAGATCACGGAAATCATTGTGAAGTTTCGGCTCCAGTTTTTGCCGCTCCTGCACCAGTTTGCCCGCCGCTTCACGCCGCTGGCGGAACGGATCGCAAATCGCAACCGATGCCGCCGTGTCCACGTTGAGAAAATTGCGCAGCAGGCCGGTGCCCTGGTTGCCGGTGCCGATGTGGCCGAGCTGGATTTTTTTGCTGGGCGTATTTTCGCCCGCCAGCACGCGCAGCGGAATGAAGTTGGGCGCGACGGCGGCGACGATTGCGCCGCGCAACATCCCGCCGACAAATTTACGGCGGCTGAATTCGTGGGTTCGTTTCAAACTTTGTTTCATATTTTAAGGGACGGGTTGTTTATTGGTTGCTGGCCGAAACTTTTCCGGTTGCCGCCCATTCGGTGCCGCGTCGGAGCAACCGTTGAAAGCCCGCCGCGTCCATGCCTTTCGCGGCGTGGCCGAGCAGCAAATTGAAGCAACGGCCCTGACCAAACCTGATGGTGAAGGCCACCGGTTCGTCTTTGCCCGTGCCTTTCCATTCCGGCGCGGAAAAAGCCGTTGCGAGGATTTCGATTTCGGGCTGCAAAGCGGTGCGATGCCACAGCTCGTCAGTCGTGACGAAATTCGTCAGGCCGCGCGTGATCGGATGATTTGTGTCAGCCAGTTTCACCGTGAATTCATGCTGAGGGCCATGACCGGTCTGGCCGAGCTTCCACGAACCGCCGGTGAGCTGCTGGTATTCCGGCCAATCGTAAAATGACGAGCTGCCGGCATGAACGGAAACAAAGCCCTTGCCGCGGCGGACGAAATCCAGAACCCCCGCGCGCATGGCCGCCGGCCAGTTGGTCACTGCGGGTTTGCCAAACGTGTTCCAATTGCTCAACAGCACGTCATATTTTTGCAGCACCGTCACTGTGCATTGTTCGGGATGTTCCGTGACATCCACCGCAAACCGGCCGCTGCTTTCGAGGATGGATTTGAGCTTGGGCGTGGTTTCGCGCCAGTTGTGATTGTTCTGCCCGCTGAAAATCAGCACCCGTAAAACCGGTTCGGCGGCGTGCATCTGTCCAAAGCTGAAAATGGTAAGCGATGCAATCAGCGCGCAGCCAATTCGTTTTTGTGTCGGTAAATGTGTCATTTGGCTACAGGCAGCATAGTAAGTTGCGGCGGGAAAGCTTGCAGCTTTCTTCACCGAAGGATTTTACAAGTTTTTAAAATTGGCTTACCTTGGTTCGCCCTTCGCCAAACTGCAAATCAATATGTCTGCGCCCAAGAAAATCAGCCCTCGCGCCACCTATCGCACGGCGGGAAAAACTTATGTTGCGGACAGTTGCCGTTCGCTGGCGGCGGCGGCTGAAGCTGACTTGGTCAAACTCCACGCGTTGGGTCGGGCCGGTTATCCGGGCCGCCGGCTGCCGTCCGGTGAGCTTCCGGGCTTGCGCAGCGTGGGAGCTTGGGACGCCGCCGCGGCACAAAATTGGGGGCTACCTCTGCATCGGAATGAGGGAATCGAGATTAGTTTTCTGGCCAGCGGCGAAATTTCGGCGCGCATTGAAAACCGTTTTGAACCGCTCCGGCACGATCAGTTTCTCGTCACGCGCCCGTGGCAGCCGCATCAGCTTGGCGACCCGCATGTCGGCGCGAGCCATTTGATCTGGCTGATTCTCGATGTGGGTGTGCGTCGTCCGCATCAGGACTGGCGTTGGCCGGCGTGGATCATCTTGAGCCGCGCCGACCTGGCGGAACTCACGCGTTGCCTGCGCCAGAACGAGCAGTTCATCTGGCCCGGCTCGCCGGACATCCGCCGCTGTTTTCTCGGCATCGCCCGCGCGATTGCGGAAAACCCCAATGCCGTTGACGCTTCCCGGCTTGCGGTTTTGATTAATGAAGTGCTGCTGGCAGTGCTGGATAATTTTCGTGCTCGCCGAATCCGGCTGCGCGAATCGCTGGCCAGCGCCGAACGCACGTTGCATCAGTTCATCGCCGAATTAGATAACCGACTGGGCGAGCCGTGGTCGTTGGGAACCATGGCCGCCAGTTGCCATCTGGGCGTGACGCAGTTCGTGCATCATTTCCGGCAGGCGACGAACCAGACGCCGGCGCATTATCTCATGGCGGCGCGCGTTTTGCGCGCGCGTGAATTACTGCTCAAACAGCCGGGTCGCACGATTACGGATATTGCCTTGGACTGCGGATTTTCATCGAGTCAGTATTTTTCAAACATCTTCACCCGGCAAACGGGCTTTTCACCGCGCGCTTTTCGGGGTCGGCATCGGCGCGCCTGATTGGATAAATTGGCATTGCCACCGGCGTTTTCCCTGATATTCTTCACGGCTCGCTGTCGCTGATAAAGGCGGCAGGGGTAAACGGCCTGTAAATTTGCCTTCGTGTGAAGGCAGACGGCCATAACAACACCAAACAAAAATCCTGTGTTCCGCAGGATGCCTTGAATTGATTCGAGGTCATAACCAAAGGAAAATAGTCAACATGAGCACCACCATCGGAGTCAAAGAACTGCTGGAAGCCGGCGTCCATTTCGGCCATCAAACCAAGCGCTGGAACCCCAAGATGAAGCCTTTCATCTTTGACGCGCGCAACGGCATCCACATCATCAATCTGAGCAAGACCGAGGAGCAGCTTAATGCCGCCCTCAACTTCCTCGCCACTACCGTCCGCAAAGGCGGGAAAATTTTGTTTGTCGGCACCAAGAAACAGGCGCAGCAGGTCGTCAAGGAAGTCGCCAAGGAAACCGGCCAGATGTTTGTCGTGGAGCGCTGGCTCGGCGGCACGCTGACCAACTACGCCACCGTCAAATCCTCGATCAAGCGGCTCAAGGAAATCGAGAAGATGGAAGCCGACGGCGGTATCAACGATTACGTCAAGCAGGAACAGGCTGTCATCCGTCGCGAAGGCGCGCGCCTGAACAAATATTTCGACGGTCTGCGCGATCTCGACAAGATGCCCGCCGCCTTGTTCGTGGTGGACACCAAGCGCGAGCACAATGCCGTCGCCGAAGCCAAGACGCTGGGCATTCCGGTCGTGGCGTTCGCGGACACGAACAGCGATCCCGATGACGCGACTTATCCGATCGCCGCGAATGACGATGCGATCCGTTCCGTGCGGTTGATCCTCGGTGCGGTGTCCCAGGCCATCACGCAGGCCCGTGCGGAATTCGAGTCCAAGAAGTCACGCCGCGTTAACGAAGAAGCCGCCCCCGCCGCCCCGGCTGAAGCCGCCGCTCCGGTCGCCGCTTGATTCAGTTGATTTGGCGGGCGGAAATATTTTTTCCGTCCGCCGCGATTTTTAACCTCAATACTATTATGGCTGAAATTACTGCTGCAAATGTCGCCAAGCTCCGCGAGATGACGGGCGTTGGCATGATGGAATGCAAAAAGGCTCTGGTTGAATCGCAGGGCAATATCGAAGCTGCGGTGGATTTGCTCCGTAAATCCGGTGCTGCCAGTGCCGCCAAGAAAGCCACGCGTGCCGCGAACGAAGGCGTCATCGCCCAATATGTCGCGCCCGGCGGCCAGTCCGGCCTGCTGTTGGAAGTAAATTGCGAGACCGATTTTGTCGCGCGCAACGAGGCGTTCCGCGCCTTTGCCGACGACCTCGCCAAGAAAGTTGCCGGCAACCCCTCCGTCGATCTCGAAGCCGACCGCCAGGCCGCTGTCAGCAAGATGGGCGAGAACATCAAAATCGCCCGCAACGCCAAGCTGGAAGTCACCGGCAATGGTCTGGTGGCCGCCTATATTCATACCGGCGCAAAAGTCGGTGTGCTTGTGGAAGTCGGCGCTGGCAAGGCCGAAACCGCGAGCAAGGACGAATTCAAGCAGCTTGTGAAGGACATCACGCTCCAGATCGCCGCCGGTTTTCCGCACGTCGTGTCGCGTGAAGCCGTTGCGCCGGAGGTCATCGCCAAGGAACGCGAGATTGCCGCGAACTCCGACCGTTTGAAAGGCAAGCCCGCCGCCGCGATGGAAAAAATCCTTCAGGGCGTGCTGGAGAAGTTCTTCCAGACCTACTGCCTCGTGGATCAAGGCTTCGTGAAACGCAATTCCGAGGTCAGCGTCAAGGAACACGTCGCGCAGATCGGCAAGCAACTCGGAGATGAGATTGTCATCCGCCGCTTTGTCCGTTTCCAAGTTGGCGAAGTGGCCGCTTAAGTTTAAAACAGTATCATCAAGGGCGTCCGACCAACGGGCGCCCTTTTTATTTTGGCGACGAATTGAACGAATGCTGTTAATCTGAAGCAGGGAAATGGTGAAATTTTTATCATTATGAACATCAAAAGCATTTTTTTGGCGGCGCTTGCCTTCACCGGCTCATGCTTGGTGGCGGTTTCCTCCTTTGCGGCCCAAGAGCCGACAGCCTTTCAACTCGTCAAGGAAGGCAACCACTACATTGGCGAGCCCAGCCGGGATAAGGTTTTGGAAATTTCTTCGGAAAAATCCATCGCCAGCCTGACGCCAAGCCTATGGACGGTGGAATATTTTGACCCCGATGCGCGATCCAAGGTTGTCGAGGTCAAATTCGGTTCCGGCTTGAAACTGGATGTGAACCGGCCGTGGAAAGTTTTTGGCGGCGGTAAGGAAACGAAAATCATTGATTTCAAAAAGATGAAGGTGGATTCCGACGAAGCCATCAAAATTGCCACCACGCTTCAGTTGCTGTCGCCGTTCAGCCTGAAAAACACCCAGCTCCGGCTGTTTTACTGTGACGACGGCCTTGTCTGGCGTGTGCGGCTTTGGGCAGCCAAGCTCGGCAAACCGGAAGCGGTCACGGAAATCGGCGATGTTTTTATTTCTCCGGCGGATGGCAAAATCGTCCGCGCCGATCTCCACATCGAGCGGTTGAACTGACTTTGGTTTGACCGCCGGCGGTTTGGTTGCTAATAAGTGGTCGTGCTTTTTCAACCCGCTTCAACCTTATGAGCAAAACCAAACGCCCACAATTTTCCCGGATTCTTCTCAAATTGAGCGGTGAAGCGCTCGGCGGACCGGCCGGAGTCGGCATTTCCGCCGAGGCGGTGCAAAACATGGCCGAGCAGATCTGTGAGGTGCGCGAATTGGGCGTGCAGGTCGTGGTGGTGGTGGGCGGCGGAAATATTTTTCGCGGCTTGAGCGGCAGCAAACGCGGTATCGAGCGTGCCACGGGCGATTACATGGGCATGCTGGCGACCATCATCAATTCGCTTGCGCTTCAGGACGCGCTGGAAAAACTCGGCGCACCGACGCGCGTGCAAAGCGCCATCGCCATGTCGCAGATCGCCGAGCCGTTCATCCGCCGTCGGGCGGTGCGGCATCTGGAGAAGGGCAGGGTGGTGATCTTCGGCGGCGGCACGGGCAATCCCTATTTTTCGACCGATACCGCCGCCGCGCTGCGCGCCAACGAAATCGGGGCCGAGGTGATTCTGAAGGCGACGAAGGTGGATGGCATTTACGATTCCGACCCGAAGAAGAATCCCAAGGCCAAGCGCTTCCCGCAGATTTCCTACATCGACGCGCTGCAGCGGCGGTTGCAGGTGATGGATTCCACCGCATTCTCGCTCTGCATGGACAACAAGATGCCCATCATCGTTTTTGACTTTTTCCGCCCGCACAACCTCAAGCGCGTCGTGTTCGGCGAGAAAGTCGGCACACTGGTCACCGGCTAAAGATGCCAGAGCTTCCCGAAGTTGAGGTGCTGGTGCGGCACTTGCGCCCGCTGGTTGCTGGAAAAACCATTCGGGCGGTCGAAGTGCGCCGACAAAAAGTTTTGCTGCCAACCACGCCGGCGCTTTTCAAAAGGAAACTGTGTGGTGCGAAGATTCTCGGTTTGCAACGGCGCGGAAAATATCTCCTGTTCGAACTGCGGCGGGAAAAATCGCGGGAAACATTTTCCCTACTCGGTCATCTCGGCATGACGGGCCGGATGTTTCTTGCGCCAAAAAACGAACCGTTGCCAAAACACGCGGCGGTGGTTTTGGATTTGGGCGCAAAAAATTTCATCTACGAGGATACGCGCTACTTTGGCCGGTTCACGCTGGATTTGACGGCGCTGGAAAAACTGGGTCCCGAACCCTGGAGCGAAACCTTCACGGCGGAAGTGTTTCATCATAAACTCAAAGTCTCGCGCCAGCCGGTGAAGGTGAAACTGCTCGACCAGTCGCTGGTCGCCGGTGTCGGCAACATTTATGCCAGCGAGGCGCTGTTCCACGCGGGGATTTCACCGCGCCGTGCCGCGAACCGGCTCACGCTCGCTCAAGCGAAGCAATTGTGGCAGGCCATCCGCAAGGTGTTGCAGCAAGCGATTGACTGTGGCAGCACGATTCCGTTGAACTTTTCGGCGCACAAATCAGACGGCTTGTTTTATTACGGCAGTGCCGCCGGCGCGGCGGATTTTTACACGGAGCGGCTGCTGGTTTACGACCGCGCCGGAAAAACTTGTGCCCGCTGCCAGCATCCCATCCGGCGAATCATCCAGGCGGCCCGCAGCACGTTTTACTGTCCCCACTGTCAAAAATGATAAGGAATGAAATTGACGAATGCGTTGTGGCCTGTAAATTATTTGTCCCTTTGCGTTCCAGAGTAGCTCAATGGTAGAGCACGCGGCTGTTAACCGTGTGGTTGAAGGTTCGAGTCCTTCCTCTGGAGCCAATTTTTAATGATTCTTCACGGTTAAAGGTTTTTGTCATTGTTCCTGCACACTGGTAAGGCTTGCTAAGATTTACTTTAGGTTAGACTGACTCACCTTTCGCATCTTTTGAGAAAAGTTCAGTGGCCAGGCGTATTACCCGGCGCCCAGACATCCGAAAACACAGGAGCTTTCTTCCAAAACCGGTCGCGGAAAATTTTTTGTCATGGTAGAAATTCACTTCCGCCCGGACTTCAGATTCGCTGGTGCAATTTGCCAAATCCCGGATGATGATCAAATCCGGCTCGAAATACGAAGGAGCCAATTGCCACATGATTCTGCCAAAAAGCCGGTAATGCCCCGGAAGACATTTCAGCAGCACCTTTTCTTCAAAAAATTCGCCGGAAATGCCAAGCTTGTTGCAACAGGCGTCTCGGAAAGTTATTCTTTTTTCCACCATTATAACCTGTAATTCACCTGCCGCAGTGTGTCAAGCCATGCAAAACTCTGATATGCATGCATTCTCATCCGGCTATTCGTGATGGATGAGCGTGATGGTTGAAATTAAGTGCTGGCAAAAACCACAGCGATATATTAAGTAAATCCGATGAGCCCAAACGATTCAAACCAAGCCGCCAAGCTTGAATCGGGTGGTATCTCACGGCGACTGGCATTGAAGTTGGCGGCGGCGGGCACTCTTGGTATCACCGCTGGCATCGGCACCACGGCTGGTCTGGCCCGCTGGATCCGCACGGAGCCGGCACCCTATCAATTTTTCACCGAGAACGAGGCCCGGTTGTTGATTCCGATTTGTGAGCAAATCATTCCACGGGATGACACGCCCGGAGCCACCGATGCCGGGGTGATTTTTTATATCGACCGCCAATTGGCCAGTGTGTTTATCCGTCACCAGCAAACTTACCGGCTTGGGCTTGAATCGTTCCATAAAACCTGTCTTCAAGTTTACAAGACGCCTTTTGAACAACTCGCGTTTGACCGGCAAACCGAGGCTTTGCATCTGATTGAATCCAACAAGGCGCCAAAGGAACTCTGGGGCAATCGTTCCCAGTCGGCTTTCTTTAATCTGGTGTTGGAGCATACCCGGCAGGGGTTTTATGGCAGCCCCCGGCATGGTGGTAATCGTGATTACGTCAGCTACCGCATGCTCGGTCTGGCTTATCCAAACCTCATCGGTCAGAACCGTTATGCCAATGGCCGGCCGATTTAAATCTCCAGACCGCCGCTAAAGTATGTCGCTCCCAAAAGTAAATGTTGTCATTGTGGGTGCCGGAGCCGGCGGTGGGGTTGTGGCCAAGGAACTGGCGCAGGCGGGCTTGAGTGTGGTGCTGTTGGAACGCGGTGGCTGGCCGAGTTATGACGACCACAATGATGACGAACTGAAATCCCAGCGCACGCCGGCTCTGGGCAATCCGTTTGGGCCGGATGATCAGCGCTATCGCCGCGTCACCGTCAACGCCGATGGTTCCACCCGAGTTGTTCTGCCGAGTGAGGGCGGCTATAACAATGTTGCCGCATGTGTTGGCAGTGGAACGGTGAGCTACGGCGCGATGGCCTGGCGTTTTATGCCGCAGGATTTCCGGCTGCGTTCCATTTATGGAGATGTCGCGGGTTCCTCGCTGGCCGACTGGCCGATCAGCTACGAAGATTTGGAGCCATTTTACGAGAAGGCAGAATACGAGATTGGTGTGGCCGGTGATTACACCACCAACCCGTTTTCCGGGCCACGGAAAAACCCATTTCCCATGCCGGCCTTCCCCTACAACAAGGAAGCGCAATTGATTGAAAAGACCACCCGGCAGATGGGCTTGCATCCTTTTCCGGTTCCGATGCTCCGCAATTCGGTGCCTTACAACGGCCGGCCGGCTTGCATCCATATGCGCTCCTGCGTTGGTTTCGCTTGTCCGATCAATGCCAAAGCCGGCACGCATAACACGGTCATTCCGATCGCGATGGCCACCGGCAACTGCGAAGTGCGCACGGGATGTGTGGCGTCCGAAATTGTGGTGGACGAGCGGGGGCGGGCACGGTCAGTGAGATATTTTGATGAGAATAATCAGGGGCAGGAGCAACCGGCTGACTTGGTTGTCGTTTCAGCTTCAGCCACCGAAACAGCCCGATTGCTGCTGAACTCCAAGTCCAAGCTGTTTCCGAACGGTGCGGGTAACAACAATGATTGGGTGGGGCGAAATCTTCAGGGACATTATTACGTTGGATCTTTTGGTTTCGTGGAGGATGAGGTTTATGAGGAGGCGGGGCCGGGAGCGTGCATCGCCATCAGCGATTTCAACCACGGGAATCCGGGGATAGTAGGCGGTGGCGCCCTCTGCAATGAATTTATCGCGCTGCCATACCTGTTTTCCAATGTGCGACCACCCGGCGCGGCGCGTTGGGGCAAGGCGCATAAAGATTTTCAACGCCGCTGGTATAAACATCTGGTCCGCCTCCATGGCCCTGTTCAGGAAATCCCGAATTATTCCGCTCGGGTCACCGTCGACCCGGCGGTCAACGATGCGTGGGGGATTCCGGTTTGTCGCCTTTCTGGTTCGCGCCATCCGATTGATATTTTGCACGGCGATTTCTTATCCAAGAAAGCCGGAGAAATTCTTACGCAGATGGGAGCAACCGGTGTTTGGCTTGGCGGGCCGAATCTGTCAAAAAAAGACGAGGAGCGGCTCAAGGAAATGAAGGCTAAAAATGACTGGAGCAATGGCCCAAGTATCAGCTTAAGTGGCGGACAGCACCAAGCCGGCACCTGTCGCATGGGTGATGATCCTAAAACCTCCGTCACAAACCGGCATGGGCAGTTGCATGAGATTGACAATCTCTTCATTGCCGACGGGAGCCTGAATGTCAACAACGGCGGATTCAATCCCGCGCTCACCATCATGGCCTTGGCCTATTGGGTTTCCCATCACATCAAAACCGGCTGGAAAGGGAGTCAGTTTCGATGAAAAACAGCTCTCGTTTTAAGTTCATTTACGCAGCTTGGTTTATCATTGCCATTTTCTTGGGTGCGTTTGGTTTCGGCGGCATGGTCTGGTTCAACTTTGGCAATCCGCAGAACACTTGCGCCACCTGCCACGAGGAGTCATCCCACGTCAAATGCTGGCAGAATTCATTCCACCGCGATCTTCATTGTCGCAATTGCCATGGCAGCTCGCTCACACTGAATGTCCATGCCTTGCGCGAACACGCCAACCGGATAGTGCAACACCTGTGGCCTTCTCCGACAAACGAGGCGGTTCGCCTTTCAGAAGCGCAAGTGCTCACGTTGCAGGAAGCTTGCCGCAAGTGCCACCCGCGGAGTTTTGCGGATTGGCAAAGCAGCCGTCATTCCGTGACTTATCCGGCAATTTTTTTGGATCCCAAGCACAACCAATCGGAACAAATGGCGGCCGAATGCCTGCGCTGCCACGGGATGTTTTATGATGGCCGCATAGAAGACCTCGTGACGCCGCTTTCGACCACCGGTCCTTGGAAGTTGAAAGATCCTGCAAAGGCCAGTCAACCGGTGATACCGTGTTTGGCCTGTCATCAAATTCATGCCACGGCTCCTGCCTTTCAGCCGGCACAATTGTATCTTCGCCGAGAGCAGGCATCCATCGCTACCGACCTGCTGCCCATCACGCCAATCACGCGGAACGGTGAGCCGGTCAAAATATCCCCTGATCCCCGCCAGCGGTTGTGCACGCAATGTCATGCCCCCAACGCTTTTCGCCAGCTGGGTTCGCAGGATGACCGCACACCTTTTGGCGTCCACGAGGGATTAAGCTGTCTGGATTGCCATTCGTCCCATTCCAATTCCGCCAAAGCGTCCTGTGCCACCTGTCATCCAACTGACTCGCATTGCGGACTGGATGTCGAGAAGATGGATACCACCTATTTTTCCGCCACCAGCAAGCACAACATCCATTTTGTTGCCTGCGGTGACTGTCATAACGGCGAGCGGCCGGTGAAGGGAAAACCACGAGTGAGTGCCGCCCGGAGTGTGTTTTAATCTTCTAAAAATATCAGCCATTGCGAATTGAACGCCCGACAGATGATTTATATTCTCAAATAAAAAATCCATTTGCTTAAAGGGTGGACAAAACCAGAAAAAACTAATATTTTAATGTCATTAGAGGTTGTTTTTAGAAAATCTACGCTTATATAAGCTCGTTTTATAATATTGTTTGTCATGTCCTCACATTTAATTAGACGAATAAAAAAACAGTTGTTTACATCTATTTTAAAAGGTCGCGCTCAACGGATGGCTGATTTAATAGTTCCACATTTAAAACCCGGCGACAAGGTGCTAGATGTAGGTTGTGGCGATTTAAAGGTAGGGGAGGTAGTAAGTCAAAAAACTAATGTTAAATGGGTTGGTGTAGATACCCTTGAATATCATCAATCTGACCTCGAGTTTCACAATTTTGATGGGAAGAAGCTTCCTTTTGAAAAAGCACAATTTGATGTCGTCCTCGTGGCCTTTGTTTTTCATCATTGCGATGATTGTAAACCGCTATTAAGCGAATGTGTTCGGGTTAGTCGTAGTCGAATTGTTTTATTTGAAGACGTATTAAGCGGGACTTCATTTAATCGCTTTATAACTCGATTCCATGATAAATTGGTCAACCGGATTATAGACAAGAGAATTTACTGTCCCTGCACTTTCAAGACACAAGAAGAATGGTTTGATGCGTTTCGTATTCACGACTTTCGAAATACATTTGCTAAATCACTAAAGACCCATGCGGCGGCTCTAATCGACCAGAAAATACTAGTGTTTGAATGCTGAATATTTTGATTCAACTACAGTGATGCGGTGATGATTTAACAAATGAATAATTAGTCAAGTGTTTGGTAACTTTGTTGCGGCTTGCGTTTAAAATCACCTCGGGTGAAATATTTTTCCAACCAGATGTAGGCGCAGATAAAAAAATAGCGGCTACCCATTTCTTTGATCTTTAATTTTGCAACTCCAAACCTCCGGTTGCGCCAGGTGATGGGGGTCATTGTCCATGAATATCCACGCACGATGGCCTTGAGTGGAATTTCAACAGTTATATTGAAATGCGGCGCGATTAGCGGTTCGCAGCCTTGAATCACGGTTCGCCGATACGCTTTAAACGCGTTGGTTGTGTCATTCAAAGGAATTGCGAAGATGATCCGGATAAAAAAGTTAGCCAGCCGGTTTACAAACAACTTAACCTTGGGATAATCAATCGTGCCTCCACCCTTGATAAAGCGGCTGCCGAACACACAATCCCAGCCTTCATTCAGCAAATTCCAGTAGCGCACCGCGTCGCGCGCGTCGTCCGATTCATCAGCCATCATGATGACCACGGCATCACCTGAGCAGTGTCGTAAACCGAATGCGATGGCGCGTCCAAAGCCATGCTCGCCGGTGTTCCGGATGGGATTCAGTGTCGGAATTTTCTGCTTTAGCCTTTGTAATACTTCCCAAGTTTTATCCTGACTTCCATCGTCCACCACCACAATTTCGTGTGGCACTTGGTTTAAAGTGAATTCCAGATGCAGGTGTTCTAATGTTGCTGGCAGGGATCCCTCTTCGTCACGCGCAGGGATGACCACGCTGAACAAGCTCAACGGTCCAGCGGATCCGTCTGGCTTAATGGAGTGATCCGTTTGTTGACTGTGATTATTGGCGGCCATGTTGTGATTGGCGAACTTCCTCTTCGGCGGCTTTAACCTGTTCTTGGGTCAAATATGCGTTGGCGGTATTGGTCATTTCCGATTCCGCCCCAGAAGCCCCTTGCAGTTGTGCCAGCTTATACCATTTATAGGCTTCTACCTTATCTGATTTTACCCATTGTCCTTCCCGGTAAATTCCGCCAAGAGCTATAGAGGCTGAGCCATCACCTCTTGCCGACTTGGATTTCAAATCTTCTACGAACCGAGCATGGTTGTCGTATTGATTTTGAATAGTCTGAAGAATTAAATGAAATTGCCTAGCCGGAATGGCAATTGAAACAATCACTAGAAAAATAGTCAGCAAAGTTAAAATTGGAAATGTTCTGCGCACACTCCATGTTGCCAGACTGAGAGTTGACTTTGATGATTGGCGGGAAACTGGCGTATCTTTGTAGGCAACAGCCGGCCAATTATAGTTTAGCCATTGCTCGGCCAATATAATCATGCTCAAAGGCAGAATTTGCATGAAAATCCGAACTTCTTTATACGCGCCATACATTAATTGTCCGGCCAGAAAACATAAAGCTACAAGCATGTATGGCAGAAAACGACGCTGCCATCCAAAAAGTAGAATGGCTACAACAGTGCCTGTGTTAACAAAAAACACACTATTCATGGTCGGTGTAAATATATACTCAATATTTTGATTAAAAATCCTGAAATTGAATAAGGTTGCTAAATTTGAGGCATTGCCCATAGAAAAGGATGCGGATTCGAAATGAAGCAGGGAAAGCAACATTCTTTTACCCAACGCATATAAGGCCGCAACTATTGCAAAGACCAAAATTCTCTTCCACCACTTCCACTGGTCAATAAACAATATTAGCAAGGCGCAAGTAAGAACGGTTTCCTTGAAAAAACACCCAACTATCATTGCAACTAGCATCTGCAAGAATTGGCGACGTTCAAAAAACAATATTGCCAGTGTGAAAAATAATGTTGATGGAATATCCCATGGATAAATATACAGGCCGGAAATTGGTGAAAAGTTATAGATCAATCCGGCAAAGATACCCAAGTTAATAAGCAGTGAATTCCTCAGCCCTACGATGACAGTCAAAAACAAGACAAACAGCCATAAGCTCTGATAAAATGCCGCAACGCGGCTGTATTGTTCTATATTAATACCATTACTGTTAAGCATGCTATCAAACAAAAATCCCGTGAATAGTGTTCCAGCAAGCCGCCCTTTCCATACATCTCCGACCTGAAACAAGTGAAAATTGGGCGAAGAACATGTCCCAAATACCCAGAAATTAGTGCTGTTATTTGGAGTTCCAACAGCATATGGAAGAATAAGGAAATAATAAGCTACGCACGTTGAAATTGCGAATGACAACTCCAAAATAAAGCGAGTCCAGGATTTTTTTGACCGGCAAGAGTCCAAAAATATTCGCAAACCCTCTGAACATTCACGAATAAAGGGTGAAAATAAATCAAATCCATGCTTATTAGGCTGCGAAGAAGATTCAGCGCGTTTTTTTGTGGTTAAAGCCAACTTCATTGTTTGATTAATATTATCGGACTATATGGAGGTTTATACTTCTCATGCTGATATCCCCTTGTGAGCGTTGGCTGGGTTAGTTGATCTTTGATGTTTGAATCTAAAGCTAAGGCTGACAAAAGGCGCGTCCATTCGTCAAGAAATAATGTCCGTGATTTATTTGCCACCAACTTTCCTTATGAAATTTAGAGTGCGTGCCTTTCTTTTTAAACTTTTGATAATATTGGAAGGAGCCAAGTTGGTGCCGGTGGTGGGACTCGAACCCACACGACTTTTTAAGGTCCCAGGATTTTAAGTCCTGTGCGTCTGCCATTTCGCCACACCGGCAACCGAGTTTGCATCGTTTGTGCTATTAGCGGTTACGAATTCAAAAGCAACTATTGGCATCAGCATACACTTCGCTGCGGCGTCATCAAGCTTCGCGGTTTTAGCTTGAAGATGTTTTACGGGCGCAAGCCGTCTATGCTTGGTTCAAACTGTTCACATTTTCAATCCAGGTAAATCAGATTTCACAGTAATCTTGCCGCCACCTGGCGTTATTTTGGCTGAGAATTTGTCTGAAAAAACGCTGTCAGAAGTCTCCAACTCGACCACCTTGTTGGTGATATTGTTGGCCATGAGTTCAAGTGTTCCCGGATAATTGAAAATACAGCCCTTCAGTCTAACTTTGGTTTCAAGGTAATCTGTCATCGCCTTGTTGCTGCGAAAGCTGATTCGATTATTCTGAAATTTGGAATTAACGATGTTCACGGCATCCACGGGTGTGTATATTGATAGAAAATCTGTCTTCTGATCATGTAGGACGTTGATGTTCTCAAAAACCAGTTGCTGCTGTAAGGGGATTTTCGCGCCGGGATAATAGGAGCGGCTATATTTGTCGTTATCAAAGTGGATAGAGAATGCGGTGCGTGGTTTCTCCAGAAAGATGTTGCGAAATGTGACGTTGCGCACGCCGCAGGTGTAGGTCACATCATTCTGCACCACGCCCCAATTGATGCCGTCCAGAACCTTTGATCCGCTTTCATGCGTGGGGCGGGTAATAGATTTATATATCGTCCCATCCGGCTTGGCTTGCACCCGGTAGAGCCGCCCGCCCGAAACCACTGTGTCCGACTGCTGCACCTCCATGCCCGGCGTCCAGTCGATCCACGCGCCCGCGAGAATGCGGCAGAAGTAGCCGACGTTCTTTGCCCCAAGCAAGTCGTGGCAGTTTTCCACCAAGCCGTCTTCAATCCAGCCGAGCTCGGGATTGCCCGTTGCATAATCATGTGTATTGAGTGCCACGGCGTCATCGCCGGTCGCAAAAGTTCCGTTCCGGATGATGAAATGTTTGCCGCGGCCGAGATGCACGCCGTCCTTCTCACCCTTGACGACGACATCGTTGACCAGCAGGTTCTCGAACGTGCAAACGTGAATGCAAAATTGAGCCCGGCCGAGATCCAAGCAGCGGAAATGAGTGATACGGAGGTCTTTTACATAGAAGAAGGCGAGTTGTCCGCGAAGCCCATAGACTTCTTTAAAAAGTGCAAAAATCGACGCCATTCACAATGATTTGAAGGCCATCGACGCTGATATGCTCGTCATAGGTCTTGGTTAGGGCGCCCTTGTTCAGTAGAACATGAGTGAACGCCCCCTGTTCTGGAACTTTTTTCAGAAAAACATCGTTGCCAAAATTCAACGCGGTATTACCGCCGACGAAAACCGTGCCGGCAATCTTATATGTGCCCAGCTTGCTCACGACGATGGTGCCGGCCTGATCTACCGCGCGCTGCAACGCCTTGGTGTTTTCAATTCCGCTGGCTTCTGGCGAGAAACCGAACGCCGCAGCGTCCGTGATGCCTTGGCCGGCCAAAGGTCGCGCACTGGTTTGAGTCGAGCCGGTTTCGGCGATTGCCACTATGGGCAGTATCAACAGGACAGTTAGAGTGAAGAGGTGTTTCATTATCGAGTCAGGCTTCTGATTTTTATTTTGAACCGCAGTCAATCGCTTTCACTCAATCACTCACCGTCCACATCCCAAGTGGTGCAGCAGTTGTGCCATTGCCGACGGTGTCTATGTCCTTAAGAGATTGGACATGCCCATCCACAAACAGCCAGGTGAAGCGGTCTTTGTGGAAACTGGCCGGGGCATTGCTGCGGGCTTGATCGGGTGAATCGGTGACACAATCAGTGCCGCGCCCCGCCAGGTTGGCAGTATCTGGCCGTTCCAGCAGCATCAGCGTGCCAGACGAATCCCGCACCATGAGAGTTTTGAATTTAGGCGGCGGTGCAGTCGTGAGAAAAGTAGCTTCAATCGCGACCCCGTAGTTGGTTCGCCCCGGATATTGCCAACCGCTTGGGCGAGGCATGGTATAGGTGCGTGCGACGCTTCGCGTGATATCATCCGCCGGACAACACAAAAGCTTGCAATATCTGTTGGTGGGAACCGGAGAAGCGTCCATTTCAGCTTGAGTCAGATTCATGCCCAAGTAGCCGGCCCAAAGGTCGTCGAAAGTCACATCCGTCCCATTGTTCCATCCGGCGTATGGAAACACATCATTGTTGTCCCCAAAATACATGTTAAAGGCCAGACCAAGTTGTTTCATGTTGTTCAAACAGGAAATCTGCTTGGCTTTTTGCTTGGCCTTGGCCAAGGCGGGCAGGAGCATCGCCGCGAGAATGGCAATGATGGCGATGACCACCAGCAGTTCGATCAGCGTAAAACCGAATTCGGTTCTTTTTGATTTCATGCAATGATTAAATTTAAGAGCTGTTCTTAAATTACATGAACTTGATGGGTGCTAGCGATGATCGAAAAATACGGTTAGCGGATAAGCCTGTGCATTGAGCACCTTCATGGAGTCAAGCAACACAGCATAGGGTTGGTAGGAGGAATTGATGATTCCCTTGTTGCTGTCGAGATTGCTTGGGTCGGCCTTTGTGCTTGCAGGATCGTTGTCGGCATACTTGAACCAGTGCCAGCCCACGCACCCGCGCGATTCGAGCAACGCAAGGGTAAAGTTCTGATAGAACAACGCCCGGTCGCGCTGCGTGTTGACATTCCAGCCAGCGCCTGTCTTGTTCGCGAGCCCCGGCACGTCGTGCGCCTTGGCATACCATTCGGTGGCCATCATGGGCCGGCCGGACCACTGTTCCCACTTGCGCACCGTTTCGGTTGGTGTCCAATCGCCATAGACATTGAACGCGATTACCGGCAGATATTTCCCGGCCACTTTCCAGAGCGCCGCGTTTTTTGCGTCGGAACCATGCAGGCGTGAGCCGAGGTAGATGTGGTGCGGATCCACGTTGCGAATCGCGTCGGCAACGAGCGTGTAATAGCGATCCATCACATGTGCCGTCCATTCGTCGCGGTTAGCGGTGGTTATATTTTTCAAGTCCAGATGTCGTGCGGCGAGCCAGGTTTCAAGTTCTTTGCGGCCCGGGTCATTGTTGGGACGCTTGAGATAGCGCTCAATCGATTGCTTGGGCAATTGCAGTTCGTTGTCGGAGTAAATGCCAAGCAGCCACGGGTCATCCTTTGTGGTGGCAAGCTGTTGGGCGTATTCCTCGCAAAACTTTGGGAAGTCGGGATGGAACACCGGAATCAATTCGTCCAAATACCCAGTGTGACCAGGCACAATTTGCGTAATGCCGAGCTTTTTAGCGAAGGTCGACATGAAATTCACACCGCGCGTATAGACCAGCCGTTGCGGTGCGGTCGCCAGAGCTTCATCTGCCGACCAATTGCCGGTGCCGTTGAAACCGTGTGAGTGCAGCAATGTTGCCGTTTGACGTGCCCAGTCGCTCTGGTCATGAAATTGTTTGGCAAAGGCAGCCTTAAAGGTCGGGCCGCTGTCAATGTTGACCGTAGCGACGCCAACGTGGATAAAGGGATGGCCTTCCGGCGTGACGAGCCACCAGCGACCATTGATTTTTTCCGCGCGGAAAAAGCCGGTGCCGGCACCGCACTTCGGGCCGTCCACCCAGCCGCCGAATGTATCAAGTTTGGGCGGGATGGCGACGGGCTTGAAGTCCGTGAGCGTGGCGAGCGTGCGCGTCGGCAGTTGTTCGGGTGGCTTGCCGTTTCGCCAGGCTTCGACGGTGAGTTCTGCGTGCGCGGATATGGCCAGACAGACGCAGGCAAGAAATATCAGGCGGTGGTTCATGATGTAATCGTGGCGACGAAAGTTGATTTAGTAAAGCTGTGAATCTAAACTGAGCCAGTCCCAAGACTGACGCTCCCTCCGGGCAGGAAAGTGAGCTGCTCGGTTGAACCGGGCAGGCAAGATCGGACGGGGATGGAGCAGTAAAACTAAGACCGCAAAAAACATGACCATCAGAATTCTTCTCAGTCTTTTATCTCTCACATGCTGCGCGTGGTCGGTGGAGATGGTTCCGTTGGAAACCACCGAAGTGGCTCCCGTGCGGATGGAAAGTCGCGGTCAAGTGCTGTTCGCCGACTTTGGCAAGGCCGCCTACGGTGATTTGAAATTGGAATTTTCCGGCGAGCCGCCCGCCGCCGAATTGGTTGTGCGTCTGGGTGAGAAACTGACAGGGCAGGGGGGGATTGATCGCCAGCCGCCGGGCAGTGTCAATTATCGCGAGGTGCGGCTGACCACGCGACCGGGACAACGGGTTTATCAGCTGGCGATTCCATCGAAGCCGTTTCACAACGGCAAAGCGTCGGTGAAGATGCCCGCCGCCATCGGCGAGGTGACGCCGTTTCGTTACGTCGAAATTGAAGGTGAAGCGCTGACGAAAGATTCGGTCGTGCTCCGGCAGTTGTTTGTTCATGCGCCGTTCAATGATGATGCAGCCAGTTTCGAGTGTTCTGATGAAACGCTGAACGCCATCTGGAATCTGTGCCGGCACACCATGAAGGCGACGACGGCTTTCGGGGTTTACATTGACGGCGAGCGCGAGCGGATACCTTACGAGGCGGATGCCTACCTCAACATGCTTTCCCACTACGCCTGCGACCTCGATCCGCGCATGGTGCGCGCGACTTTTGCCCATCTGCTCGCCCACCCCACCTGGCCCACCGAATGGAGCTTACACATGCCGATGATTGCCGTCGCTGATTATCTGGCGACCGGTGATGCCGTGCTCGCGCGGGTAAATTATGATGCGTTGAAAAAGAAACTTTTGATGGAGAAGGCCCGCGAAGACGGCCTTTTGTCTGCCTCTGCGATTGTGGATTGGCCGGCCGCAGAGCGGGATGGTTATAACGACGGCGCTGCCGATACCAAGAACACGAAACAAGTCGGCCCGCTGATCAATGCGGTTGCCAACGCCTTTTATTATCACGCTCTGGGCCAGATGGCGCTGCTGGCGAAGGCCTTGAACAAGGGTGAAGACGTCCGTGAATTCGAACAGAAAGCCGCCCAAGTCCGAGAGTCGTTCAACCGCGTGATGTTTGACTCGGCGCGTGGTGTGTATATGGATGGGGAAGGCAGCGCACACGCTTCGTTGCATGCGAATCTGTTTCCGCTGGCGTTCGAACTGGTTCCCCGGGAGCGAATTGCCAAGGTTGCAGACTTCGTGCAATCGCGTGGGATGGCATGCAGCGTTTATGGCGCGCAATATCTGCTGGAAGCCCTGTTTCTTGCCGGGAAGAGTGAATATGCCTTGAACCTGATGACGGCCAAAACAACGCGCAGTTGGTGGCACATGATCGACTCCGGCTCCACGATGACGTGGGAAGCATGGGATGTTCAATTTAAGAAAAACCTCACCTGGAATCATGCTTGGGGTGCCGCGCCGGCAAACATTCTTTCCCGTTTTGTTCTCGGTGTGCGTCCGCTTGAGCCGGGTTATGCAAAACTGCTCATCGCGCCCCAGCCCGGTGCGCTGGCCTGGGTGCGCGGCAAGGTTCCAACTGCCATCGGACCAGTGATTTTGAAAATCGAGAACGGCGCGACGTTCAAGCTCGACATGGATTTGCCGCCGAAAGCGCACACCACGGTTGCACTGCCGCTTCGCAGCCATCACCAACTCTGGCTGGATGGTAAGTTGGTTGAGGCCACCGCCGCCGAACGAACATTGACGGTCGAGGTGCTGTCGGGACGTCACGTCGTTGAGTCCCGCTGATGTGGCGAGCATGCTTGAGGGGCCATCTCATCAAATCTAAAATTTAAAAAATGAAAACCGCCATCATTGCCGCTGCCATGGCCACGACGCTTATCACCGCCCTTCACGCCGCCGATACGCCGGTGAGCTGGCTGCCCGGCGAAACCGCGCCCCAGCGCGACCAGCGCATGGCCTGGTGGCGCAAGGCGAAATTCGGGATGTTCATCCACTGGGGGCTTTACAGCATTCCCGCCGATGGCGAATGGCACATGCGGGCGCATCAACAGTCATTTGCCGAATATTCAAAATTCGCCGCACAGTTCAACCCGGCGAAGTTCAACGCCGACGAGTGGATGGCGCTCGCGCACGATGCCGGGATGAAATACGTCGTCATCACCACGAAGCATCACGATGGTTTTGCGATGTTCAATTCACAGGCGAGTGCCTACAACATCGTGGACGCCACGCCGTTCAAGCGCGACGTGGTGAAGGAGCTTTCCGGGGTGTGTCCGAAGCACGGCATCCGCTTCGGCACCTATTATTCCTTCCTCGCCGATTGGGGCCACAAAGGCGGCGGGGCGGGCTGCGCTCACTGGGACAAAAACTTTCAAGATGGCGATTTGCACGAATACATCAAAACCGTCGCTTTGCCGCAATTGAAGGAATTACTTTCCCATTATGGAACGCTGGGTGAGTTCTGGTTCGATAGTGATGGCGCGCGCGGCATCACGCCGGAGGAATCCGCGCAGGTGGTCGAGGTCCTCAAGACGCAGCCGCAGTTGATTGTGGGTCCGCGGCTGGCCGGCGTGAAAGGCGACTTCGGCACCGCCGAGCAGCACATGCTGACGCTGCCGCCGAAAGGCGATTGGGAATTGTGCGGCACGGTCAACGGCAGTTGGGGCTACACGCACGCCACCGCCAAACCGTTGAACAAGCTGCTGCCCTACATGATAACCGCGTGGGGCATGGGCGGCAATGTGTTGATGAACGTCGGTCCAACGTCCGAAGGCATCATCCCCGAAGATTCCGCGCAACGCCTGCGCGAAGTTGGCGAATGGCTGAAGACTTACGGTGAATCCATTTACGGCACGACCGCAGGGCCGTTCACCTATCTGCCGTGGGGCACCGCAACCCGCAAAGGCAACACCGTGTATCTACAGATTTTCCAGTGGCCGGCGGACGGCAAATTGAAAGTGCCGCTGAACAATGAAGTGAAAACCGCAACGCTGCTTGGTTCGGGTAAAGGCGAGTTGTTGAAGGCGGCTAGCGAGAATGGCCGGCTCGTTTTGCAACTGCCGGCGAAAGCTCCCGATGCCGTGGCAAACGTGGTGGCGCTGACGATTGAAGGCGAGCCGCAGACGGATTACCTCTCCGTGCTGCTGAACAAACCGGTGCAAGCGTCGTCGGAGCAGAAAACCGCCGCGCTTGCCGTGGACGCCGACAGCGGCAGTCGCTGGCGCAACGAACAGCCGACGGGCTGGCTGGAGATTGACGCCGGCAAACCGGTGACGGTCGCCACGCTGCGCGTCTCTGCCGCCTATTGCAACATCAAGAATTGTGCGCTGGAATACAAAGCTGGCGACGAATGGAAACCAATTCTGACCGGTGAAAAACTCGTCGGCGATTGTGTCGTGAAAGATTTTCCGCAGGTGACTGCGCAGGTGTTCCGGCTGAACATCCTAGAATCCGACAAGCCGCCGCAAATCAGCAATCTGGAATTATACCCGCCGCTATGATTGAAGGCGAGATGACTTCATTGATTTATTAAATGATGAAAAATATTTTCCATCCACTGTTTGTGGTCCTGTTACTGGCGCATCTGCCAGCGCGAGCGGAGGTCGTGGCCAACGGGCTTTTTGGTGACAATGCCGTTTTACAACAGGGGCGACGTGTGCCTGTTTGGGGGACGGCGGTCGAAGGGGAGAAAGTCGCCGTCTCGTTTGCCGGCCAGAAAGTGGAGACCGTCACCAAGGATGGCCGCTGGATGGTTTGGCTGGAGCCGATGCTGGCGAATTCGTCGCCGCAAACCCTGACGATTTTGGGTGCCAACACGCTCACATTTACTAACGTGCTCGTCGGTGAAGTATGGCTTTGCAGCGGCCAGTCCAACATGGAACGCAAGTTGCCGCAGTTGGTGTCGCGTCCGCCGAAGCCGACGGATGAGTGGCCAAAGGAAGCGGCCTTGGCCAATTATCCGTTGATTCGCCACCTGACCGTTCCGCAGACGAATTCCACCAAACCTTACACCACCTTCACAGCCAGCTGGATGATCTGTTCGCCAACGACCGTCAGTAATTTCACTGCCGTCGGATATTTTTTTGGGAGGGATTTGCACAAGAATTTGAATGTGCCGATCGGCCTCATCAATAGTTCCTACGGCGGTTCCGTTGCGGAAGCATGGACGCGTGAAGGTGCGTTGCTCGCCAATCCGGAACTGGCACCCATCGTGGCGGATTATGTGGAAGCGGTGAAAACGTATCCCGAACGGATGGCCAAGTATAAGACGGACGAGCCGAAGTTGCAGGCTCGTTACACCAAGGCTCTCGCCGAAGCCAAGGCGTCCGGCAAGCCGCGTCCCAACGCGCCGCATCCGCCGCCGGATCCGCTCAACTATGTCAACAGCCCGTCGGCGCTTTTTAACGCGATGCTCAATCCGCTGCTACCCTATGCCATTCGCGGTGTGATCTGGTATCAGGGAGAATCCAGCCGGCTGCACGCCACCCAATACCGGACGCTGTTTCCGGCGCTGATTGCCGATTGGCGGAATCTTTGGGGCGAAGGCGATTTTCCCTTTCTTTATGTCCAGATTGCTCCCTGCAAAATCATCGGCCCGGAGATTCGCGAAGCCCAGCTTTTGTCATTGAGGAAAACAACTAATACGGCGATGACGGTCATCACCGATTGGGGCGATTCCACCGCCAATATGCACCCAATCCACAAGGAACCGGTCGGGGCGCGCCTAGCTTTGGCGGCCCGAGCACTCGCCTACGGGCAGCCGCTTGAATATTCCGGTCCGCTGTTCAAGGGGGCGAAGACCAATGGCGATTCGATCACGATATCCTTTGACCACACGGGGCAGGGGCTGATGGCAAAGGACGGGCCGCTCAAAGGTTTCGCGATTGCCGGCCCGGACAAGGTGTTTGTTCCCGCCAAGGCCGAGATTGTGAATGATACCGTGGTGGTTTCTGCTCCGCAGGTAACCAGCCCCGCCGCAGTCCGCTATGGCTGGACGAATGTTCCGGATGTGAATCTGTTCAACAAAGAACAGCTGCCGGCATCGCCATTTCGCACCGATGATTGGCTGGATGGTGGTGATGTGTTAAAAAAATAAGAATCGAGACTGGTCAAACCCGTGTAACAAACATTTATGGAGCCAAAAAACCGATTCAATTTGGTCATTTTAATTCTGCTACTGTCGTCTTTGCTGACGCCGCTAGGTGCCCGCACGTTCTATGTTGCAAACAGTGGCCTGGATTCGAATTTTGGTTCGCTTGAGCAGCCGTTGAAAACCATTCAGCAGGCTGCCAGGTTGGCAAGTCCGGGCGATGAAGTGGTTGTTCGCGGCGGCATCTATCGGGAGGTGGTTGTTCCATCGCGTTCCGGAACGGTGGGCAACCCGATCACTTTTCGCAATTACGAGCAGGAAGAGGTTATTGTTAGCGGGACTGAACTCATCCCGGCGAGCAAATGGCAGTTGCGTGACAAGGGAATTTACCAGTCGGATGTGTCGTTGCCATTGGGCGCGGACAATCAATTGTTTCTCGACGGTCGGATGATGAATGAGGCGCAGTTTCCCAACACCACGCTGGATGTTTCGCATCCGGTCAAGTTGCTCGCGAAAAGCGGCAGTTATACCGGCACGCTTGAAAAAGCCATCGGCACCATCGAACATGAAGCATTGAATCAAGTTTCCAATTATTGGGCCGGAGCCGTGCTTCATATCACGCTGGGTAAGGTGTGGGTGGCTGAAACGGCGAAGGTCATCGCTTCCGGCCCGGACTGGATTCAATTCAAGTTTCGCGAGGGCGGTGATTATCGGCCTGCCCCCGGCAATCCATTTTTCCTCACGGGCAAGCTCTCGGAGTTGGATTCGCCGGGCGAGTGGTTTTACGATGCGGCGGCGCATACCCTCCATTTTTGGCCACCGGGCGATGACAGCCCGGCGGGGCATGTTGTCGAATATAAAGCCCGAAAGTTTGTCTTTGACTTGCGCGGTAAATCCCACCTCGTTGTGCGCGGCTTAAAAATATTCGCCGCCACGATCATCACGGACACGAACAGCCAGGATATTATTTTGGATGCGTTGCATGGGCGTTATCTCTCGCATTTCTCCACGCTGGTGCGCTGGAAAACCGGGCTGGCTGATTCCGGCATCGTTCTGGATGGAAAATCCAATTCGCTCCGGAACAGCATTCTCGCCTTCAGTGCCGGAAACGGCGTGTCGCTGCTGGGTTCCGGCAACACTGTTTCCAACAACATCATCCATGACGTCGATTACTCCGGTGGTGTGGGGGCGGGTATAAACACCGGTGGCGGTTGTCGGGAGGCCACCATCGACCACAACACCATTTATTGCGTCGGGCACCGGATGATTGACATCGGCAATCTCAAGGCCGGGGTGGTTCAACATAACGACCTGTGGGCGGGTGGCATTCAGGTGACCGATTTCGGAGGCATTTACGCCGCCTCGACCGATGGTGATGGCACGCGCATTTGTTTCAATCAGATCCACGACACGGATGCCGCCAGCAGCGGCACCGCCGGAGACAATAATGCCAAGGGAATCTATATGGACAACGGCAGTTCAAACTATGTGATCGACCACAACGCAGTTTGGAATGTAGGCAAGGCCATGGTGGTGAACGCCCGGCCGGGTGAAATCAGCCGTAATATTCTCGTGCTCAACAATAGTTTAGATGGCAACAAATGGAGCTTGGGCTGGAAAAATTGCCAGACGCCGGGGATGGTGGTCGCCAATAATATTTTTTGTTCCAAGGCGCAGCCGGGCGTTGGGGCTACGGTGTCAAACAACCTTTTTCCCGATATAAATCCCCAGTTCATCGCCGGTTCGCACTTGGAATTGCAGGCGACTTCGCCCGCCCGCCACGCCGGCTTGGTGCATACGCCTTATGTTGTGCAGGGTGTGGATGGTCGCGCGCCCGACCTTGGTGCCTTTCCGTATGGTGAGAAACCTTGGAACGCCGGTTCAACATTGTGGGCCGAATATAAACGCACCGGTAGCGAACATGTTTTCTCCGGTGCGAGCAGGGAATCCGGAAAAGGGTTTTGAACTGGAGTCGATAAATATTGCTTGAATCTTGAAATAAAGTTTATCGTTCATGACGAATTTCGAAAAGTTAGCGGTAATTACACTGATTCAGAAAAGTGAATGGCACCCAATATGAATTATCCCATGAACACTATTTCCAGAAAGACCTTGCACCGGGTGGGTTTTACGCTGATTGAATTGCTGGTGGTCATCGCCATCATCGCCATTCTGGCGGCAATGCTGCTGCCGGCGCTGGCGAGCGCCAAGAAAAAAGCCCTCCAGATGCGTTGTGTGAACAATCTCCGTCAGACAGGCTTGGCGGTTACGATGTATGCCAACGACGCACAAGACCTCCTGCCTTACGGTATTGTTTTGGCGGGAAATTCAACAAGAAATGGCAATTCATATACCGGCAACTGTTGGACCAACTTTGTCAATTCACTTGGGTTGAAGGATGGCGCCTCCATTTCCAATTTTTATTGCTGTCCGGCGGTTTCATCCCAGTTGGCACAGGGAGGAACTCCGCGCACTTATGCCGCCAATTCAAATATTCCGTGGTATTACGGCTCGTCCAATTCAGTCAATACCGCCTTTGCCAAAATAACTTTTCCGAGAAATAGTTCCGGCACGATGCTGGTGGCGGATGCCGGTTTTGCCAATTCCAGCGTTATTCCCATAACCAGTTTTGCCGGCCAAGTGGAGGGAGATAATTATGCGCCATTGTTTCCACATGGCGGTCAAGGGCTTCAGGACATGGTTTCCAATCCCAATCACGCTGGCGGCCTTTTTTATAACTACGCTTCAGGGATTGAAGTGCTGGCATTCTTTGACGGGCATGCCGAAGCCCGAAAAAAGGATCTTACCATGTCGGATCCCAATGGGGTTCCTGTTTATCCGGCCCCCGGAGCGACCGCAACTGCGCTCTATAATCAATTTTGGAATGGTAAATGACGAGCGGGTGAACTCCTGAGTGAGCTCCTTTTGCAGGAATGTGCAGGCTCAGGTCCGATGATTGGCAGGCAATCCAAGCCGCTTTTTAGATTTGCCGGATTAAGAAACCAACGACAATCGGCAGCCGTCTTTTGTTAGAAATAGTTTATGGATCGGTGTTGGTAATCCGGTAACAGGAAAACAAATGCACCGCAAAAAATAATTATCCAAATGTCATCGTTCTTCCGAATCCTGTTGCGTTTAATTCTGCCCGCCGTGCTTTTGAGATTTGATGTTTTTGCCTCTGGCTCAATGGAACTACGCCTTGGCAGTGGTGAGCGAAATATTGAACGCTATCGCGAATATGGCTACACGGCTGCCATTCTCGGCGACGCCACGCCGCTAGCCACTTACGACGACATTTTTACCAATGCCATCGATGCCCAGTCAGACCTGCGCCGTCACATTGTGCAACAGCGGGAGAGATTCCAAAAAGACTGTGATCGCGCCCGAACCTTGGGATTGGACGTTTGCCTGAGCAGCGACGAGGTTTCCGTGCCAATTCCCATTTTGGAGTGCTTGAAAAGTAAAAATCCCGGCAAGGATTTGATCGCGCAGATTGATTTCGACAGCGATGAATTCTGGCAGGTCTATCGTGCCAAATATCGTGAGGTGCTGAAGGCCTATCCGCAGGTGGCCTATGTGATGATCCGCACCGGCGAAAATTATTCGCATCCCGAAAAGGGTTATATCGGGCGCACCGTGGTACAAAAAGGCAAATATGACGACAACTATTTCCGCCACATGGCGCAGTTGATTGAAGAAACCCGGAAAGTGGTCGTGGACGAAATGGGGCGCAAGTTGATCTGGCGAACCTGGGATTTGGGCAATGACGGTTTTCATGCGAGTCCCAAAGTCTATGATCGTGTGCTCGTGGGGGTGAAGGATCGGAAGGGATTGATCTTTGCCATCAAGCACACGCAGACCGATTTCTGGCGTTACAACGATTTCAACCCGACCATCGGGCGCGGCGGGGTGGATCAAATCATCGAGTTCCAGTGCGCCCGCGAATACGAGGGCAAGGGCGCGTTTCCCAATTATCTGGGCCCGTTGTTTGCCGAAGACATGGGCAAAATCGCCGCTGCCGGCGTAAAAGGCGCCTGGGTCTGGGATTTTGGCGGCGGCTGGCTCGGGCCAAAACTCCAGTCCGACCGCTGGGTGCGCTTGAACATAGAAGCCGTCAGCAAACTGGCTTTGGATCCGCAGGCTTCGCCCCGCGCCTTGGCGGAAGCTTGGGCGGCCAGAGAATTCGGCCCGAAGTCCGCCACCAATGTCGCCGAGATGCTCCTGCTTTCCAGCGAATGTGTCCGCAAGTGCCTGTATGTCGAGGTGTTCGCCCGCAACCACCGCGGCTGGATTCCCAGCCTCAACCTCATGCGCGACGACATCATCCGGGGCGAAGTTTTGAAAAAACTTTATGACGGCTCAAAAAATTTCTTGCCGGAAGTTTTTGCCGAAAAAGACGAGGCGGTCACGCTTGCCACCCGGATGAAAACTTTGTTTGAAAATTCCCGCCGCGACATCGTTGCCGACCGGGGCGAACGCGAATATCAGGAGTCGTTGAGCAGCCTGATTTATCTGGAAAATCTGACGGAGGTTTTGGATCACTATATCAAAGGGATGTTCAATTTTTATCAATGGCAGGAGAACCACGAGGCTGTCACCGCCAGCAAGGCGCGGCAGGAATTGGTGGCGTGGCGCGAGGCGTGGCGGCGTTATCAAGTGGAAGTGCCAAAGTTGCCGGGGGTGGCTACCATCTACCGCTCGGATAACCGCTCGCAAAACGCCGATGCCAATTCGACCCATGGCGCGATGGCGGAACTTTGCGAATCATCCTTGGCAACCTTGGATGGAAAAACCTCGAATTAATGCCTGCTGGCTTGAAAACTTTTATGACCCATCCATTTGAAATCATCAGGACTATTTCCAAAGTCTGTTCTCAACGCGTGATCGTGATTTTGGCGTTCACAATCTTTTGCGCGTTGCTGATGCAGCCCGAAACTGTCCGGGCGGGTCAGATTTTTGATGTGGGCAGATTCGGCGCGAGAAGTGACGGGGTGGCGCTGGATACGATGGCGATTCAGTCGGCCATTGATGCCGCCAGCAAGGCGGGTGGCGGTGTGGTGATGTTGCCGGCCGGAAAATATTTGAGCGGCAGCCTCCTTCTGAAAAGTCATGTGGAACTTCATCTGGCTAAAGGTGCGACCTTGTTGGGAAGTGCTTCCAGGGCGGACTATCAAAAAGTCCGCTGGTATGCGCTGCTGTTGGCGAAGGGACAGGAAGACATAAAATTGAGCGGCGAGGGCACGGTTGATGGCCAAGGATATTTGCTGGTGCAGGACATCAACCGCCGCATGGCGGCCGGCGAATATCCGCCGCAGCAGCGGACTGACCGGCCGGATGAGGACAAACGCCCTTTGCTGATAGAGTTTAGCGATTGTCGTGATGTCAAGGTTTCCGGCGTGACGCTGCGGAATTCGTCCGGCTGGCTGGAGAATTATATCCGCTGCGAAAAGCTGGTGATCCAGGGCATCAAAGTGGATAACACCTGTTATTGGAACAACGACGGCATGGACATCACCGATTGTCAGGGCGTGCAAATTTCAAAGTGTGACATCAATTGTGCCGACGATGGTATCTGCCTGAAATCCGGGGCCGGAGCAAAAGGCTGCTCGGAGGTGGAGATCGCGGATTGCCGCATCCGCTCCAGCGCCAGCGCGCTGAAATTCGGCACGGCGTCCCGCAGCGGGTTTCGCAATATTCACGCCACCAACTTGATCGTCTATGACACTTTCCGCTCGGCGGTAGCATTGGAGACGGTGGATGGCGGGACGCTCGATCATGTGTTGATTGAGAACGTCCGCGCCACGAACACCGGCAACGCGATTTTTCTCCGGCTGGGCCAGCGCGACACCAAGGTGCCCCCGGGAATTTTGCACGATGTCACGATCCGCAACCTGTATGTGGAAGTGCCGGCGGGCAAGCCGGATGCCGGGTATCCCGTCGCCGGGCCGGTGGCGAAATCTCCGCACAATCTTTTTCCCTCTTCCATCACCGGTCTGCCGGGACATCCGGTGCGCGGCGTCGTTTTGGAGAATGTTGAGATTGTCTTTGCCGGCGGCGGTCGGCGCGACGTGGCGGAAGTGCCGCTGGACAAACTTGGCGGCGTTCCGGAGCGCGCCGAAAAATATCCGGAATTCTCCATGTTCGGCGAACTGCCGGCCTGGGGGTTTTATCTGCGCCATGTGGAAGGCATGGAATTTCGCAATGTCCGCCTGACTTTGAAAGCCCCCGATTTCCGTTCTGCGCTGGTGTGCGACGATGCGCAAAGTCTGCGGCTGAATGATGTGAACCTTGGCCCGTCCGGCGGCGAACCGGTGGTTGTCCTAGCCAATTCGCGCGGCGCGCATTTTCAAAATGTTCGTTATCCCGATGGCTGTCGTGAGAAAATTCGGCTGCTGGGCGGCAGTTCTGCACCGATGGCAAACTAAACTAAATAAAATCCCATGAACCGCCGCGAATTTATCAAATCCACTTCCACTGCCGTGGCCGCAGGCGCGGTGCTGGGCGGTTTTCCCGGCATCGCTTTCGGGGCGGATGCGGGCGACCGGTTGCTGCGCCACCGTTTTGGTGTGGATTATGTGCCGTCGCGCAACTGGTATTTTTGCTGGAACGACTGGCAGCCGGGCGACATCGCCCGCGATTTTGACCGCATTGCCGAAATCGGCGCGGATCACCTGCGCATCATGCTCATCTGGCCCTGGTTTCAGCCCAATGCAAAATCGGTCAGCTCCGCGCATCTTGACCGGCTCGAAGAACTGATGCATCTCGCCGCCCGGCGGAAGCTGGATGTGCTGGTGACGATTTACACCGGCTGGTTGAGCGGTTTCCATTTCAATCCGCCGTATCTGGAAAAAGAACCGTTCTACACGTCGCCCAAGTGGCAGACGGTGCAGGAATTGTATCTGGCGGAAGTCAGCCGGCGGCTGGTGCGGCACGATAATTTTCTCGGCTACGACATCGGCAACGAAATCAATTGCAACTGGTCGTGTCCGCCGGCGGAGGGCGATGCCTGGATGCAGCGTGTCTTCCAGCAGATGCACGCCTTGTGTCCCGGGCGCATCCACGTCAACGGCGTGGATCACAACCCGTGGTTCAAAGAAACCACTTTTTCCCCGGCGGCGTTGATGGCGCAGCAGGAGATCGTGACGCTGCACTGCTGGCCATACTGGACCGGCGCGGGCAAATACGGCGGACATCTCGACCAGCCCTACATGCAATTGCCGGCGGCGATGGCGGCGCTGGCACGGAGCCATGGCCAGGCGCCGCGCAAACCGATCTGGCTGGAGGAATTCGGCGCGTGCAAGGCGGAGATGCCCGAGGCCGATGTGCCGCGCTGGATGGAACTCGCCATCACGGGCGCGGTGGCGCAAGGCATCAGCTGGTTCACCTGGTGGGCGAGCCATGACGTGAGCGAGCGGTTTGAATTTAATCCCTTTGAATACAGCCTCGGTTTGATGACGGTGGAAAACAAAATCAAAGAGCAGGGCCGGATGTTCAAGCGTCTGGCTGATGCCTATCGCGGCAAACCCGTGATCATTCCCGGCCAAACGCTTCCGCCCCCGCCGGCACAACGGAATCAGGAAGCCACCTGGAAGTGGCTGCTGGATTGGATGGGCGTCAAAAAATAGCCGGCGACAATCACCGCATCACTCAATGACAGCCATCACCGCGACCAACATCGACGCCGTCGGGCGTCCGCGGGCGGGGCGTTTGACAATGGCGGGGCAGGGCGGATATTGGACGACAAAGGCAGCTTGTGGCCAAATCGCCGGTTCCAGATAATCGTTTGAGTATGGCATGCTCGCGGATCATCCCAGACAACGCCCATTGCGCCGTGTTGCGCAGCGGGGTGGCGGATTTGTGCTACTGCCTTGTGCCCAATCCGGAACATTGCCCATACTGCGAACAATTTCGCTTCCGCTATTTTTGCTTTCATCCCGACCGTCTGGAAATGGCCGACCGTTTCGCTGTCAAAACTTCCGGTGCCAAATAACCGCAAATTTTTTTGTCGGTGGAAATCATTTTTATTGGTGAAGCCTTTATTCAGACTTTTGCCGATTTGCAACCGGTCGGGCGGAATGAAATCGTTTGCCCATCCAGTAGTTCTTATGTAAGTTCAAACCAGAACCATGAGCTTTAAATTTTTTCCTCGTTCACTTCGTTGCCGTGCTTTCACCCTGATTGAACTGTTGGTGGTCATCGCCATCATCGCCATTCTAGCGGCAATGCTGCTGCCGGCGCTGGCCAGTGCCAAGCGGAAAGCCCAGCAGGCCGGCTGCGTTTCCAATTTTCGGCAGGTGGGTCTGGCCGTGACGATGTTTGCGGACGACCATGGCGATTATCTTCCGCCCAGTCCGGAAAATGGAACGGGTGGTCTTTTGGATGGTCAGTATTGCGCCTATTCTAAAGGTGACAACGGGCTGTTCGTCTTTTACCTGTATTCCTACTTGGGTATTCCGGCTCCGAGCGCTGTGACAAATCTGGCCAAAGCCATGCTCTGTCCCGGCATTGCGGCGGTTGCCACGAGTCTTGAGCCCGAAGTCCTTCATAGTTATGTAATCTATCAGAACCGTGGTGGCTGGATGGAGAGAACAAATATAAGAGTATCATTCTATGTGGGAGCTTATTCTTGTGGAGCTTTTGGTTATCCGACTAATCCAGCCACTGGCTCGCCCCCCATGACGTCCCGTAAACTTTCCGATGTGCAGGCGCTGACACAAAAATATGGAGAGTCGCTCACGACCACCTATTATCTGGTGGATGCCGATTTGCCGGGTGGCGGCGGTGTCAATTCTTGGGCGGCGAGCGGGGGTGTTTTATCAACCAAGCTGATTCATGGTTCCGTGCGCAACTATCTTTATTTAGACGGCCATGTGGGGAGCAAAAAGCCCAGCACAGCCGCTGGTGCGTATTGATTTCCTCCCCATGGTGGCTAGTCAGATGATGTAAAATCGTTTGTATATACAGTAGTTCTTCTGTAAATTCATAAGTGGAATCATGAGCCCTAAATTTTTTGCTCGTTCACTTTGTATTCGTGCCTTCACTTTGATTGAGTTGCTGGTGGTCATCGCCATCATCGCGATTCTGGCGGCGATGTTGCTGCCGGCGCTTGCCAACGCCAAGCGGAAAGCCCAGCAGGCAGGATGCGTTTCCAATATTCGCCAGTTAAATTTGGCGCTACTGATGTTTGTGGGTGAAAATAATGATTATCTGCCGCCGGGACCGGACTATACCACCGGTTTGACCGGCGGACAGAATTGTGCTTACTACTCCAGCTCTACAAGTTTGCTGGTTTATTATCTCTGGTCGTATCTGGGGTATCCCAATCCAGCGACGTTGCCAAACGTAAACAGTGCAGTAATTGCCAAATGCACACTCTGCCCAGCGTTTGCGGTCTTGGTTCCGGATGCATCTCCAGCTGGTCTTACCACCAATGTTTCTTTGCAAAAAGATGGCAGGCATAATGATGATAACAGTTCCTTGCTTCCATATTTACCCTTTGGTTACCCAAAAACAAGCCCACCGCAGACACCTACCAACGCGCCATATCAACCAAGTCACAGGCTAACCGAAGTGGCTGCTAAAGCTTCGCTTTCTGCCGCTTGGTATATTTTTGATGCTGATCAATTAGGCAACGGCACTGGTGGAAATCTAACAAATCCATGGACGCCGCATTATTTATCCCCTCAACCGCTACATGGGGCTACGCGGAACTATGGTTATTTTGACGGCCATGTTCAGGTAAAAAAAGTGAACCCCAAAGGCGGTTTTTAGGGCGAAAATTTTGGCATCGTGATAGAGAAACAAAATATTTTCTGGTTGAATTTCCGTTTCGGTATGTTTGAATCAAAATCATGAAAGCCAAATCATCAGTGCGCTCGCTTCTTTATCGTGCCTTCACTTTGATTGAGTTGCTGGTGGTCATCGCCATCATCGCGATTCTGGCGGCGATGCTGTTGCCGGCACTTGCCAGCGCTAAAAAGAAAGCCCAGCAGGCCGGCTGCGTTTCTAATTTTAAACAAGTAGGTTTGGCGGTAGAGATGTTTGCAGGAGACCATAACGATTATCTCCCTGCGGGTCCGGATTATACAAACGGTCTGTCAGATGGACAGGGGTGTTGCTATAATTCAGGTTCAACCGCTTCGTTTCCATTTTACCTATATAGTTATCTGGGAATTCCTGCTCCGAGCTCCACAACGGTCGTGGCCAAGTCTATGCTTTGTCCCGGTATTGCCGCTGTTGCCACAGACAACACTCCCACAGCGCTCAGCACCAATACGATTTATGAGGACAGCGGTGGCTTTGTCGAAGATAAACAACAAAGTTTAGCCTCAGCTTTTCCAAATCCGCGACCAGCTACTGCTGGCGGTGCGTTTGGATATAATGTTAGTTCCACCAATGCATATAAACCAAGCCATAGAATAACTGAGGTAGCGACCGTGGCCGCGAAATATTCGGGATCACTTTCTACTACATGGTATCTGGTGGATGCAGATTGGCAGGGTGGCCATGCTTATAATCCTTGGACGAATAGTGTTTTACAACGTAAGATGATTCACGGATCTACGCGCAATTATCTTTATTTTGACGGTCATGTTAAAACGAAAAAACCGACACCTACAACCGTCAGTGGTGTTTATTGGCCAAATTATTACTAATTATTGAGGTCCTTTCCGTTCCTCTCAAGCATAAGCAGTAGGTTTTTACGGTGAAACCGCGTGATAAAACCGTCGTTGACCGCCGTAGCGGTTGGTGTCCGTGACGGTTGCTGAATTGCTGCTGGCATTGTTTAAACTTCCCGCAACCAACGTCCAATTTGGTGGCATGAGATTGGTGATCACTTCCACATGGCATTAGTAGCCGGGCGAGATGAGTGTCTTCATTTTCTATTTACAAATCTGTAGTCGTGGCGACTATTTGTTGGTTGTAAACCAATCAATCATCAGTTAATCCCTATCCTGATGTCGCTTTAGAAGGCTCAACATGACAGGAAAAATTTGCTAAACCTGTGGACCTTATTTTTCGTTTCTGCCTCTTCCTATGTCTGGGTGGCTTGCTGCCAGCAGCGTTATCGTTTCGTGGCGCAGATATCCCGTGGACGACTTACGAGGCCGAAGACATGGTTACCACCGGTGAAAAGCTTGGACCCAAATACGACCCCAACTTGGTGGAGACCGAATCATCCGGCCAACAGTGCGTGAAACTCGCCGCCGGGCAGTATGTTGAGTTCACGGCCAAGGAAGCGGCTAATGCGCTGGTGGTGAGATATAGTTTGCTGGATGCCGAAAAGGGTGGCGGGATCGATTCGACCATCGGCGTTTGGCAGAACGGTAAGTTGCTGCAAAAACTGCCGGTCACTTCGCGCTATTCCTGGGTTTACGGCAAATATCCGTTCAGCAACGATCCCCAAGCCGGTGCCGCCAGAAATTATTTTGACGAGGTTCGTGTCAAGGGGCTGGCCATTGCTCCGGGGGACGTTCTGCGGTTGCAGCCGGATACCAATGCGACGACACCTTGCATCATTGACTTGGTGGATTTGGAAAAAATTTCCGCACCGCTTGCCGCGCCGACCAACTCGCTTTCCATCACCGACATTCGGTTTGGTGCGGTTGGCGACGGCGAGACGGACGCCACCGAGGCGCTCAAAAAATGTATCGCGGCCGCTAGGAATGAATCCAAGTCGGTCTGGGTGCCGGCCGGAGATTTCAAGCTTGCCGGTGACGTTGAGGTGCCATCCGGCATGACCATCCAAGGCGCAGGCATGTGGCACACGACTTTTATCGGTGACCCTGCACAATACGGCGACACACACAAGCGGATCCGGTTCAACGGTGCCGGCAGTGACATCCATCTCGCGGATTTTGCCATCGTCGGACGTTTAAATTATCGCAAGGATACCGAGCCGAACGACGGCATCGGTGGCTGGTTGGGGGAAAATTCCACAATTGCCCGGCTGTGGATCGAACACACTAAGACCGGCATGTGGCTCGTCAATTCCAGCAATCTGGTCGTCGAAGGCTGCCGGGTTCGTGACACGATGGCCGATGGTGTGAATTTTTGCGTCGGCATGAGCCATTCGACCATCACGAATTGCACCACGCGCGGCACCGGGGACGACGGCTTTGCGATCTGGCCGACCACCTATTTGCGACAGAAATTTTCCCCGGGTAACAATGTCATCAGTCACTGCACCGCGCGGTTGCCGTTTCTGGCCAACGGAGCGGCTGTCTATGGTGGTGAGAGCAACCGCATTGAAGATTGCCGGTTCACGGACATCACGGCCGGCTGTGGCATACTCATCAGCACCACTTTCCCGACCGCGAACCCGGACAAAGGCATCGATAACAACTTCAGCGGCACGACCATTGTGCAGGACTGCGACCTCGTCCGTTGCGGTGGCTACGATCATTCCTGGCGCGCCGCTTTGCAGATTTGTCTGGATCGTCGCAGCATCTCCGGTGTGGACATACACGGCTTGAACATCAAGGACAGCATTTCCGACGGTTTTAGCGTGATTGCGCCCGGCAGCGAGCGCGGGCAGGGGACGCTTACCCATGCAGCGCTGGTCAATGTGAACATCCCCAATTTTGGGATCGGCGTTGGGCAGCGCCATGGCTTGTGGATCCGAAACAAAGTTGCCGGCAGCCTTGACATCCGCAACTCAACGATTGTAGAGCAGGTAAACGATTCCACCAATTTTATCATCAATCAAATACCATCTGTCGGCGGCAGCCAAGAAAAAGGCCTTAAGAATTAGTTGCGTCAACGATTTTAGACAGGTGGGGTTGTCCTTCTGCATGCGGAGTGAGTATAACGGCTAGAAATATTTTTTGACCGTCTTTGGTTAGTCGGTTGATTAGTTCTGTCGATGTCGAGTTTTAACTCGTGGGAATTTTTTTGCTGGATAGATTTTTTGGACGGTTGCCTCTATTATCTTGCGAATGAAATCCCTCAGGATCGGCGTCATCGGCATGGGCAATATCGGCAAATACCACGCCGAGTATTTGCTGAATAAAAAAATTGACCGGTGCGAACTCGCCGCTGTCTGCGCCCCCAACATCGCATCGCTGGAACGTTACCAGCCGCTGCCGGTTTTTAGCGACGTAGAGCAGTTGATAAAGTCCGGACTGGTGGATGCCGTCATCATCGCGACGCCGCATTTTCAGCACACGACGCTCGGCATCACCGCGTTTGAAAATGGCGTTCACGTGCTGGTGGAGAAACCGATTTCCTCGCACAAGGCCGATGCGGAAAAGCTCATCGCTGCGCATCGGCGGCATCCCAAGCTTGTCTTTGCGGGCATGTTCCAGCTTCGCACCGAACCACGTTACCTGAAAATCCGCCAGCTCATCCAAGACGGATTGGGCCGGATTGTGCGCGTGAATTGGGTCAACACCGACTGGTTTCGCACCGATGCGTATTATGCGAGCAGCAACTGGCGCGCGACCTGGAAGGGCGAGGGCGGCGGTGTCTTGCTCAACCAATGTCTGCACAACCTTGATACGTTGCAATGGCTGTGCGGCATGCCGGCGCGGGTCCGGGGATTTTGCCAACTCGGGCGTTTCCATCAGATTGAAGTCGAGGACAACGTGACCGCCTATCTGGAGTGGCCGGATGGTGCGACCGGCACCTTTGTCAGCTCCACCGGCGAGGCACCGGGGGTGAACCGGCTGGAGGTTGTCGGCGCCAAGGGCACGCTGGTGTTGGAGAACAACAGGCTGGTGCTCACGCGCAATGCCGTGGACATGATCGAATTCAACCGGACTTCAACTCAAGGCTTTGTGAAACCGGAGAGCAAAGTGGAAGAAATCCCGTTTGAAAACGCCGAGCTGCCGCACGCGATCATCACCCGGAATTTTGTGAACGCGATTCTTGACGGTGAGCCGCTGATCGCGCCCGGTGCGGAGGGAATCAACTCCGTGGAACTGGCGAACGCGACCGTGTTTTCCTCGCTGCTTGGTCAAACTCTGGAATTGCCGATGGATGGCGCGGCTTGGGAGAGGAAGCTGAACCAACTGATTGCGGAATCCAAGATTCAGAAAAAAGTGATGAAGGTGGAGGCTGCCGATTTTTCTAGTTCGTTCCGGAAATGACTTGCGTGGCGGATGGTTCGCCGCAATCTGAGGAATACCAAAGACTATGGATCACCAAAACTGCAGCCGTATTCTGACTGGGATTTTACTGATGCTCCAAGTCGCTACCGGCTGGGCCACCTTGCAGCCAACGGCGTTGCGCACGGAATGGCTGGCCGCTCCGACTGGCATTGATGCCGTCGCCCCGCGGTTGTCGTGGCGCGTGGAATCTGACGAGCGCGGCCAGTTTCAGAGCGCGTATCAAGTTTTGGTGGCGAGCGAGGCGAGCCGGCTCGAACCCGGCGGTGCTGATTTGTGGGATAGCGGGGTGGTGGCGAGCGGTGAGACGTTGAACATCGTTTACGCCGGCAAACCGCTCGCCTCCGGCCAGCGGTGTTTCTGGTCGATAAAAGTGTGTGACAAGGATGGCAAGGATTCCGGCTGGAGCATACCTGCCTCGTGGACGATGGGGTTGCTTGAGGCAGCGGACTGGCACGCGGATTATATTTCGTTCCGCGACACCACGCCGGTTTGGAAAGACACCAATAGTCTTTTTCTTCCGCCTGCGCACCAGTATCGCAAGGAGTTTTTCGTCAGGAAAACCATCAAGCGGGCGACGATTTACTCCACGGCGCTGGGCATCTATGAACTTTACCTCAACGGCCAGCGAGTTGGTGACGCGCGGTTTGCACCGGGCTGGACGGATTATAAACAGCGTGCCTATTACAATACTTACGATGTGACTCCGCTGCTGAAGCGCGGCAACAACGCCATCGGTGCCTGGGTGGCGGATGGCTGGTATTCCGGCTATATCGGCTTCGGCCTGCTCACCGGCATGGGCACGGAAAAAATCGGGCGCTACACTTACGGCAAAACTCCGGCATTGCTGGCGCAACTGGAGATCGAATATTCCGACGGCTCACGTGAAATCATTCCAACGGACAAATCCTGGAAGGAGACCGGTGACGGCCCGGTTCGCGAAGGTGATTTTTTGATGGGTGAATACTACGACGCGCGCAGAGAAACACCCGGCTGGACTGAGCCGGGATTTGATGACACAAAATGGAATGCGGCAGTTCTTGCCTCGGAAAATGGCAGTGTGCCGGCGATGTTTTATCAATGCCTGAATCCAACGAACTTGACCACCAAGCCGGAAATCACCGGCCAGCCGGTGGATTTAGGTTTCCAGCGGCCTGCGAAGCTCGAAGCCTTTCCTGGAGTGCCGGTGCGTCCAATTGAAGAAATCAAGCCTGTCGCCATCACCTCGCCGACCAATGGCGTTTATATTTTCAACCTCGGCCAGAATTTCGCCGGCGTAGTGCGTTTGAAGGTCAAAGGCCAGGCGGGCACCGCGATTCAATTGCGCTACGGCGAAATGCTGCATCCCGACGGGCGGTTGATGACGGAAAATCTCCGCAAGGCGCGCGCCACCGACCATTATATTTTGCGCGGGGACCAGAACGGCGAGGAGTGGACGGCGCGCTTCACGTTCCACGGTTTCCAATATGTCGAAATCACCGGCTATCCGGGCGATCCGGGCAGGGATGCCATCACCGGCATCGTGCTGCACAGCGACACACCGCTGACGAGCCGCTTTGAATGCAGCGATCCGATGGCGAACCGTCTGTTCAAGAATGTGGTGTGGACGCAGCGCGCGAACTTCGTGGATTTGCCGACGGATTGTCCGCAGCGCGACGAGCGTTTTGGTTGGATGGGTGACGCGCAAATCTATGCGCATTGCGCCACGTTGAACGCCGATGTGGCGGCGTTTTACAGCAAGTGGCTGCGCGAGGTGATGGAATCACAGCGGCCCAGCGGGACGTTTCCAGGCTACGCGCCTTTCCCCTTCAGCCATGGGTGGGATTTCGGCACAGCTTGGTGCGACGCCGGCGTGATTTGCCCATGGACCATCTGGCAGGCCTACGATGACACGCGCATCATCGAGCAGTGCTGGCCGTTCATGGTGAAATTCATGGACTGGCGCAAAAGCACGAGCAAAAAATTTCTCGGCATCAAGCATGGCAATGAATGGGGCGACTGGCTGTCGTTCGGCAAGAAGACGCCGCTGGATTATGTGGACACGGTTTATTTTGCCTATTCGGCCAATCTCATGTCGCAAATGGCGGCGGCCATCGGCAAGCCCGGAGCGGCGGAAGATTACCGCCAGTTGTTCGCCGACATCAAAGCGGCGTTCAACCGGAAATATGTCCGTGCTGACGGCAGTATTTCTGTGGATACAGAAACGGCCTATGCGCTGGCGCTTTACATGGATTTGATTCCCGCCGAACTGCGGGTGAAGTCCGGGAAAATTCTCGCGGGCAAGCTGCGTTCCGGGGAGACTGGGGAAAATTCCGGCATGACGACCGGTTTTCTAGGCACGCGCCCGCTGTTGCCCGTGCTGACGAGTGTCGGTGAGAATGATCTCGCGGTGAAACATTTCCAAACCGTGAAGTTTCCCTCGTGGGGCTACGAAGTGGCGCAGGGCGCGACGACGATTTGGGAACGCTGGAACAGCTTCACGAAGGATCATGGTTTCGGCGGGGCCGACGGCAAGCAAAATGCCTCAATGAATTCTTTCGCGCACTATTCATTTGGTGCGGTCTGCGAATGGATGATCAACGATCTGGCTGGCATCCAGTCGGACGGCCCGGGTTACCATAAAATTATCATCCATCCACATCCGCCGACGCTCCGACTTTTGCCCAAGCCGGAGCATCTGGCAAGTTTGCTTCGGGCAAAAACTCCCGAAGCGACGGAGCCGATTCATTGGGTGAAAGCGGAATACGAATCGGCTCGTGGGAAAATCAGCGTCGCGTGGCAGCGTTATCCGGGTGAATTCGATTTGGACGTGACCATTCCGGCGAACACCACCGCGACGGTATTTCTGCCGGCGAAACGGGCGGAGGGGATCATCGTTGATGATCGTCAAGCAGCGAAAGCGCCCGGCGTGAAATTTCTACGGATGGCTGGAGAGCAGGCGGTGTTAGCCGTGGAATCGGGTCATTACCATATGCAGTCTACCGATTATTAGCAATCCGGTGCGGCTTGGCAGACGATAACTGCGCTTATTTCGCTGCAGAATTATTTCGAAGACGACGGGAGCCGAAAGCGATCGGATCGTCCTTGTCCGGTTCCTTCAATTGTGCCCGTTGGCGGAAGACTTCCTGCATCAGATTGGTTTGCACTTCAGCATAGGCCGGATTACCAAAAACACTGCGCATTTCCCCCGGGTCTTTTTCGCGGTCAAACAGTTCCCAGTAATCCACGTCAGGCGTGTAGAAATGCGCCATCGTGTAGCGATCGGTGATGATCCCGTAATGCGGGCGCACATGATGTTCGGCAGGGTATTCGTAGTAATGGTAGTAAAACGCCGTGCGCCAGTCGGCGGGCTTCGCGCCCGCAAGCAGCGGCATCAAACTGCGTCCCTGCATCCGGTCAGGGATGGGCACGCCGGCGGCTTGCAAAAAAGTCTCGGCGAAATCGAGGTTGCAAACCAAATCTTTGTTCACACTGCCGGATTTGATGACTCCCGGCCAGCGGATGAGCAGCGGCGTGCGTGCGGATTCCTGGAATATCCAGCGCTTGTCAAACCAGCCGTGTTCGCCCAGAAAAAATCCCTGGTCGGACGAATAGATTACGATGGTGTTGGTGCTTAGGCCGGTGTCGTCCAGATATTTCAGGATACGTCCGACGTTGTCATCCACGCCTTTGATGCAGCCAAGATAATCGTGCATGAAACGATTATATTTCCACTCAACCAGAGCGTTGCCGGCGAGATTCTTTTTCATGAATGCTTCGTTACGTGGCGCATAATAGGCATCCCATAAATCTTTTTGTTCCGGTGTAAGATCCTTTGGGGCGGCTAGCTTGCTGTCTTCGTTCAACCGCATCGTTATTGCGATGGTCATGTTCTGATCGTGCTCGGCGAGGCCGCGACCGGAGTAATCATCGAACAAACTGTCCGGCAAGCCATAGCTGCGGTCATGATCAAAATCCAAGTCACGCAGCGCGGGTTCCCAGATGCGGTGTGGTGCTTTGTGCCAGCAGAGCAACATGAACGGTTTGTTGGTGTCGCGCTGCTTCAGCCAGTCCAGCGAAAGATCGGTGATGATATCAGTGACGTAGCCCGGATGTTTCACACGTTGACCGTCGCGGATCATCGGCGGGTTGTAGTAAATGCCCTGTTCCGGCAAAATTTCCCAGTGGTCAAAACCGGTCGGGTCGGATTCCAGGTGCCATTTGCCGATCATCGCGGTCTGGTAGCCGGCCTGTTGAAGCAGTTTTGGAAATGTGATTTGGGAACCGTCAAAACGGCAGTTGGAGTTGTTATAGAAGCCGTTGATGTGACTGTAGGTGCCGGTGATGATCGAGGCGCGAGCCGGCCCGCAGAGCGAATTATTCACCAGACAATGATCAAACCGCATGCCTTCGTGTGCCAGCCGATCAATGTTGGATGTCTGGATGAGATGGCGGGATTCACCATAAGCGCTGACGGCCTGCCAGGCATGGTCATCCGCCATGATGAACAGGATGTTAGGCTTGGCTGGGTTGGTCGTGTTGTTGGCCGCCAACAACTGCGATGCCGTCAACAAGACGGAAAAAAACGCGATGATTTTATTCATAATCATTCTCTGATTTTGTTGGATTGGCCCGGAGCAGTCGTCGGCATGTTGTGCAGAAGATTATGACAGGTGTCCAGCAGGCTCAATGAGCTTTTCGTCGGGACTAAACCTGCCATTGTTTTTATTGATGGACAGGCGAAGGGCTGCGACAATGGTCGGACAATCCAATTTGCAACCTGATATTTTACGAATCAATCTGTTCCGTTGGGAAACAGTTGCAGGTCGAAACGCCCCGGAGCTGGCAAAACCGGCAGCCATCAGACAACACTTGTTGAACACAAACCGAAACTATGAAAGCTCGAATATTTTTTTGGTCCATCACTTCCGCTCTTGCAGGATTTTTGTTCGGTTTTGATACGGTGGTAATCTCCGGCGCGGAACAGACCATTCAGAAATTGTGGAACTTGAGCCCAGGTGTCCACGGTCTGGCAATGGGTTCGGCACTCTACGGCACCGTGCTGGGCTCGCTGCTCGGCGGCTGGCCCACGGATAAATTTGGACGCAAGCCCACGCTTCTGTTCATCGGAGTCCTGTATGTGCTTTCGGCTGTTGGCTGCGCCTTTGCCGGCGGCGTAGGTGTGTTCATCGCCGCCCGTTTTATCGGCGGCATTGGCATTGGCGTCTCAACGGTTGCGGCGCCACTTTATATTTCGGAGATTGCACCGCCGGCATATCGCGGCCGGTTGGCGGGGATGTTCCAGTTCAACATCGTTATCGGCGTCAGTATCGCATTATTCTCCAATTATCTCATCGCGCTCATCGTCGGCGAAGGTGGTTGGCGCTGGATGCTTGGCATTGCGGCGGTTCCGTCTGTCATTTACGCCGTGATGTGTTTTGGCCTGCCGGAAAGCCCACGCTGGCTGCTCAGTCGCAAGGGGGATCGCGTCGCCGGCCTTGCGGTGTTAAAACTGATTGAACCTGAATTGCCGCCGGCCAAGCTCGAAGCCCATGCGGATGAATTAATGAAAGCCGCGAGTTCTGAAAAAGCCGTCGCCTCCAACTTTTGGACGTGGCGTCTGCGTATTCCGATTTGCCTCGCATTTTTCATCGCCTTCTTCAACCAGCTCTCTGGCATCAACGCGGTGTTATATTTTGCACCGCGCATTTTTGAGATGACCGGCCTCGGTGAAAAGGCAGCGCTGTTGCAAACCATCGGCATCGGCATTACCAACTTGGTGTTCACTTTCGTGGGCCTAGGGCTGATTGACCGGTTGGGGCGACGCACGTTGTTGTTCATCGGCTCGTTCGGCTACATCGCCTCGCTCGGTCTGACGGCATGGGCGTTTTTCACGCAGCATTACACCATTGTGCCGGCATGTATATTCGCCTTCATCGCGGCTCACGCAGTCGGGCAGGGTGCCGTTATCTGGGTGTTCATCTCGGAAATTTTCCCGAATCGCCATCGTGCGGAAGGCCAGACCTTAGGCAGCACCACCCATTGGATTTTCGCCGCCTTGCTCACGACGGTTTTTCCGATCATGGTCAAATGGTCCGGTGCAAACGATCAGCCACCGCGGGCTGGCTATATTTTTCTGTTCTTCTGTTTTATGATGTTTTTGCAACTCGTCTGGGTCAAGACTGCCGTGCCCGAGACCAAGGGCATTTCGCTGGAAGATATGCAGCGCAAGTTGGGTATTGAGGTGGCGGGAGAAACAAATGCCTAATTGTCTGAATGGAGAATGATCGTGGCAGTGCAAAGTGGCGAGAAGGACAAAACCGGAACAAACATTAAGATAATCAGGGCTTTTTTTCGGAAAGTTTCTTGGCCGTTGCTTTCGTGAATATATCCCAAGGGCGATCCGGCAGCATCCATTTATCAAACCATTCCGGGCCGGCATCAGGCGGGACGACATGAAGGTTCACGGGATAAAGCTTTTCGCCCGGCAATGATAAATCACTAGTGGGTTTGCCCGAACGGATGTCTGTGGGAGTGCGCCCAAGAATTTGCCGGCAATGACTGGCTAGTAAATCTGTGTCGCGCCAACCTACGTGGAAAGCGATTTGCTTTATGCTGAGATCGGTATCATGCAACAGTCGGACGGCCTCGCGCAATCGTGCGTGAATCCGATATTCCATGGGACTCAGGCCAAACCGTGACTTGAAATGGCGGATGAAATAATCCGCGCTGAATCCGAGTTCACGCGCAAGCACGCTAACTTTTACTTCGTGCGATAATTCCTGTTCAAGGCGTAATCGCGCTCGCTGCCACGCGTCAAGTCTGGTTTGTATTGCATCACTTCCGGTCGCTGCTTGCACGACAAGCGCCAGAATCTGGTGAACGGCGGCCACGGCGCGCAATTTGTGGGCGTCGCCGGGCTTGTCCAATTCGAGGCAGAGCGACTCGAACACCGTGCGCATTTCCTCGAAGTGATCACCCAGCGGAAGCCGACTGGGCAACAAGCCAATGGGATCCAGCCACAAAGGCCAGTGCTCGCGTGGTGGAGGTGCAAACGTCAGATGTGCCTGATAAATGATGGTGCCCGGTTCGACGCCATATACATTGCTGGGCGCCGGTCGAAAGCAGACAAAGTTTCCTGACTTTGCGGTGAATTTACCGTCCACAGGACGTGCTTCCAGAACGCCGGACTCCACCAGGATAAAGTGATACATTGGCAGGCGATATTCAAACCAGATGCGCTCCGGAAACCGATGGCAGCCGACCAGCCCGATTTGGGGATGCAAATCTGCCACACGCAGGCAGCGCCCCGGTGGTGTTAAACGCCTTGTGGTCACAGGGCGATTTTTCCGGTTAGAAAGTCGATTTTCAAGGGCATTATTTTATTCGCTGGCCACAACTACATGTTAGGATTCGTGGCGATAATCACCACGGCTTTGGAATTAATTGTTTTCAGGCGGTTAGTTCCTTAATGATGGATATTTTCTGATTATCATTGAATTCTAAAACAAATGACAAAAATTCAAACCTTCTTGACTGGCTGTGTGGTGGCAGTTACCGCCTGTGCGTTTTGTCAAGCCAGAGACCTTTCCCAAATTGATCCACCGTTTCCGCGCATCGGTAATTGCTATCATGCCGGGTTGGGTGACAAAACGTGGGAGCAGGGCTCGAACTATTGGAGCAAGTTAGGGCTTATCATCGGCGGTGGCTACGATCTTCATTATGATTGGAAAAAAGCCGGCTGGCCAAACAAGCTTGCCCATGTCGAACAGAACCTAACAAAACTGCGGCAGATCAATCCAAACGTGCTGGTGTTGCCCTATGTGGACGTGATTGAAGGACCAGACAATCCGTCCATCCCCCAACAATGGTGGGCTCTCAAAGACGGGAAGCGATGGAGTGGTTGGCCCGGATATTACCGGATAAATACCAAACTGAACGATGTGCTGCAGTTTAATCTCGACAAGGTGCGCACTGAAGTCTGCGGTCGTCCATGTTTCGACGGTGTGTTTTATGATTGCTGGGGAGTGGATGAATGGTTGGTGCCAAAAACAGCAGCTTTGCGCGATGGCCAGAACATCGTGATGGTCAATGACTGGAATCTGCCACATCACGGCTTTTCAACGCTGAATGGCGTTCTGGCGGAGGACGAGATCGACCGCATCATGGAAGGAAAGGTGGATTACGAAGATTTTCTCAACCGCTATTTCCATTGGACAAATGAGTCTCGTAAACCCTGTGTGACCATGATCGTGTGTTCACCTCGGGCCATTTCCTACGACCCGTGGCATTGGAGTAAGATGAGTAATCAGGAACGTCAGGCCGAACTGGAAAAATATCGTGCTGCCGACCAGCAGACCATGCGTTTTGGTCTGGCCACGACATTGATGAGCGACGGCTATTTTGGTTATGACACCGGCATGGCTGGTCGCGGTAATTGGTGGTGGTATAAGGAATATGACGCGCCCCTTGGCCATCCGCGGGGTTTGGCGCATCGCAATGTCGACGGCACTTGGCAACGCGAATATGAGGGCGGTGTGGTGGTGGTCAATGGCTCCTCCTACGATGCGGTCGTTCATTTGGAAACCAAGTCGCGCGATGTCAGCACGGGACGCGTAGGCACCCAATTCACAATTCCTTTCTTTGATGGACGTATTTTTTTACCAACCAGTGAAGCGGCCAGCACCACGAAAGATGTCGCTCCACGGATAGCCGCCACACCGCCAACCAAACTGCGCGCGGTCAAGCTTGAGGATAATCTGAATGTTGTCCAAACGCCTGGTGGTCTCGAACTTCGTTTCGATGCAGGCGGTGTTTTGCGTCTCGCGAGTTGGCAGGGGCAGAAACTCTTTTCCGGTGGTTGGCCAGTCATTAAACGAACGCAAACGGCTGAATTTAAACCGGAAAAGGTATCAGGCAGCATCGAAGTGGCAGATGAAAAGCTGGGTCATCTTACGTTTCATGGTGCATTGGTGGAAGAGGAACAGCGTGTGAGTTTCGTCGAGCGATGCACCGTTCAAAATGATAACCAGTTCACGCTGCGTTTTGATTTTACGGCGGACACCGATCTGACCCTGCGGATGTGGCGTCATTATTTCACTTTCCCGGTCGCCCGTTACGCCTCTGGCATGGCCAGTGCGGATGATAAGCGTGTGATATTGCCTGCGGCGCTAAAAGACACGGAATTATTGCCAGCTTCCAAACATGTGGTCATCACAACCGGGGATACGCTGATGGATATCACCAGTTCCTTGTCGCTTTCGTTGGTGGACCATCGCGCCTTCGGAAGTGAAGAATATCTTCTTGCGGGCTATCCAGTCTCGAAGGCGGTCAAGCAAGGCATGCAATGGAGTGTGGAGATGACCGTCAAACTCGCAAAAAAATGAAAAGAAAGTATTCGGTCATTCTCGGCAATCTCGGCAACACGCGCGACCGGTTCTGCTCCGGTTACAAGGACAACCCCGATTCTTTCACCATGCTGAAGCGGGCGGCAAAGATTCCGCACGTCACCGGCATTGAACTGGTCGGCACTTGGGATATCCGCCCCGACAATGTCCGCGAGATGAAAAAGCTATTGTCCGAGCTTGGCTTGGAATGCGTCTCAATCATCCCCGATCTGTTTGCGGACAAGCGTTTCTGGAAAGGCAGCTACAGCGCAACCGATCCGAAAGTCCGTCGTTATGCCATGGATTACACCCGGAAAATGTGCGACATCGCCGGGGAACTTGGTTGCCCGATGTTGAACATCTGGCCCGGCCAGGATGGCTACGACTATCTGTTGTGCGCCGATTATGAACGAGAGCGCACCTGGCTTTGCGCTGCCATCGCCAAACTGGCTCGCGAATTTCCCCGTCTGCGTTTCTCTCTGGAATATAAACCCAAAGAACCGCGCACACACTCCTATCTGGCGCGGATGGCGGACACGTTGTTACTTGCACAAGAAACGGGGCGGCCGAATGTCGGCGTTACGATTGATACCGGCCACGCCTTCGTTGGAGGTGAAAATGTGGGTGAAGCCATCGTGCTGGCCAAGCGTGCGGGGCAAAAGTTGTTTCACATGCACTTTAATGACAACCATGCCATGTGGGACGATGACATGATCGTCGGCACGGTGCATAGCGTCTGTTACATTGAGATGCTCTACTGGCTGGATCGTTGCGGCTACACTGGCTGGCTGTCGATGGATCAGTATCCCTATCGCGAAGAGGCCACCGATGCCATTGGCGAAAGCATTCTGTGGCTGCGCCAGTTCGACCGCATTTTGCAAAAGCATCGCAAGGAGATTGACTCGCTGGTGACCGGTAATGATGCGGTGGCCACTTCAAGCTTCCTGCGCCAGATACTTGTATGAGATTATCAGCACAATTTCGTCTGGAACTTATTAGATCCGTAACAGCCCTCTTGCTGCTTTGGTCGGTAACAGTTGTGCTGGCTGACGAGGTTGCATTTCGCGCCGCAAAACCGGTTTGGCCCGCCGGTCGTGAAACCGAGATGAATCTCCTCGCCGGTTTTCGATCTGTCATCTCCGTGCCGTTGAATCAGCCCGCCGTTTTGCACATCACGGCATCAAGCTTGTATCGAGCCTGGCTCAACGGTGAATTTTTGGGCTATGGCCCGGCGCGTGGGCCGCACGGATGGTTCCGTGTTGATGAATGGGATTTGCGTGGAAAATTGCGGGCGGGCAAAAATGTGATTGCCGTTGAAATCGCCGGCTATAATTGCAATAGCTTTTATCTGCCCAACCAGCCTTCGTTTTTGCAGGCTGAAGTGATAAGCGATGGACAGGTGCTCGCGGCGACGGGCGAACCGGGCAGGGAATTCCAGGCGAAAATCCTCGATCAACGGGTGCAAAAGGTGCAGCGCTACACCTCGCAGCGAACCTTTTCCGAGGTCTATCGCATGCGTTCCGGTGCGAATGACTGGCGCACCCGAATTGAAGAGCCGTTTTTGGGCGATGCCTGCTCGACTGCGGTGGAGAAGAAATACCTGCCACGCCGCGTTCCTTATCCGCTATTTTCATTGCGCACACCGGTAGCAGAAATAACAAAAGGTTTTGTCGCGCCAGACACCGGCACAAATGCACTCTGGCGGCCTTATTCCATGCGCGATGTGGGATCAAAGGTTCACGGCTTCTTGGAGAAGGAATTGACGGCAATTCCCAGCTTTGATTTGCAACGGCTCAAGGTGGTAACCCGGCAGAATGTAGCCCGCGCCAGCGGGCCGGGTCAGGCCGTGCATTTCGAGGCCGGTTCCTTCCGCATCTTCGACTTTGGCACCAATCTGGCCGGATTTATCGGCGCGCGCATTACGTGTGACTGGAAGACGCGGGTTTTCCTGACCTTCGATGAAATCCTTTCTGAGGGTGACGTGGATTTCAAGCGGTTCCAGTGTGTGAACCTGTTGAGTTATGACTTGGAACCCGGCGTTTACGACTTGGAAAGCATCGAGCCGTATGGCCTCCGCTATCTGAAAATCACCGTGCTCGATGGTGCGTGCCGCGTCGAACGCATCCATCTGCGCGAATATGCGAATCCCGACGCCAGCGCAGCGCACTTTAGTTCTAGCGACAGGGGTTTGAACGCCATTTTTGAAGCGGCACGCCAGACGTTCCGACAGAACGCGGTAGATCTTTTCATGGATTGTCCCACCCGCGAGCGGGCAGGCTGGGCCAATGACGCCTACTGGACGGCGCGCGCTGGATTTGACCTGTGTGGCAACACGAAGGTTGAACAAACCTATTTTGAGAACTTTATGTTGCCGGAAAAATTTACGCACCTGCCTGATGGCATGTTGCCAATGTGCTATCCCTCCGACCACCTCGACGGGCGCTTTATCCCGAATTGCGCGCTCTGGTTCGTGTTGCAGCTGGAGGAATATTACGCCCGCAGCGGCGACCGCGTGCTGGTGGATGCGCTGCGGCCAAAAGTCCTCGCACTATTCAATTATTTTAAGAAGTTTCGCAATGCCGATGGTCTGTTGGAAAAACTTGATAGCTGGGTGTTCGTCGAATGGTCCGCTGCCAACACTTTCGTGCAGGATGTGAATTATCCCTCCAATATGGAATATGCCGGCGCGCTCGAAGCGGCGGGACGGCTCTATCAACTGCCGGTGCTGCTCGATGAAGCGCGCAAGGTGAAGCAGGCGATTCTGGCGCAGTCGGGCCGCGGTGATTTTTTTGTGGATAATGCGGTGCGCAAAAATGGCGAGCTGTGCCTCACCACCAACCGGACGGAAGTGTGCCAATACATGGCGTTTTATTTTGGCATCGCCACGCCGCAGACCCACCCGCAGCTATGGCAGCGGTTGTGCAACGAGTTTGGGCCGCAACGCGATGCCAGCCGGGTCTGGCCGGAAATTCACAAGGCCAATGCGATCATTGGGAATTATCTCCGCATGGATCTGCTACCGCGCTATGGCCTGACGGCGAAGGCGTTTGCCGAGGCGCGAGCATACTATCTACCGATGGCGGAGTTGACGGGCACGCTGTGGGAATATGACGACACCCGCAAGAGCTGCAATCATGGCTTTGCATCGCACGCTGCACATCTTTTCTTCCGCGATTTTCTGGGGCTGAAATCCATTGACCGGCAGCAGCGCGTGATCACGTTGCGATTTTCTGATCTGCCGTTGGAATGGTGTGAAGGCCAAATTCCTTTTGAGTTCGGAAATTTTTCTTTGCGCTGGTGGCGCGAGGGAAAGGTGTTGAATTACCGGGTTCAACTGCCGCCGGGTTTTAAGCTCGAAATCGAAAACACATCAAATCTCACCCTAAAACGACAGCAACAAAAATCAAAATGAAAGCCACCGGTAAACTGATGTTTTTAGTCGTTCAAATTATCATAACCTACCATGTTTACGCCGCTGATCAGGATGTTCGCAGGCATGGTGCCATGGGAGATGGCGTGACGCTGGATACGGCCGCGTTTCAAGCAGCGATTAACCAAGCCCATGCCACCGGCGGAGGTGTGGTGGATGTGTCGCCTGGAAGATATCTGGTCGCGCATGTTGAACTGAAATCAAACGTGACGCTCTATTTAGACAAAGGAGCCAGACTATTGGGAAGCACCAATCGTTCCCACTATTCTGGCAAAGCTCACGATGCCATTTTGGTGGCCAACAACGCGGAGCACATTGGCGTCGAAGGCGAAGGCGACGTTGACGGCCAGACCACGGCTGATTTGACTTCGGTCGAAGGAAAGAAACTAACTTGGCGTGGCATGCTTGTGAGCTTTAGCAAGTGTCATGGCGTGACGCTCACCGGAGTTCATTTTATGAACAGCGACGCCTGGGGGGTAACTTTTAATAATTGTGAAAATGTTCGGGTCGAAGGCGTCACCGTTCATAATAATTACAAGCGGAATGAATCCGATGGCATTGATATCACCAGTTGTAAGCATGTCAAAATATCGCACTGTAATATCAGCGCCGGGGACGATGCAATCTGTCCCAAAACGTTTCCTCCATTTCCCTGCGAAGATATTGAAGTCAATGATTGTGTGCTCGAATCTGCCGCCGCCGCCTTGAAATTGGGAACTTCGACGGCGACGGATTTTCGCCACATTCATATTCATGACTGCAAGATCATCCACTCACCGGTCGGCTTCGGAATCTTTATGAAGGACGGCGGGGTGGTGCAGGACGTGGTGGTGGAGAATCTTGAGATTGGGCCTTGCCATCAAAACCGGCCCGGCTATTTCCCGGCACCTTTGTTTATGGATATTGAGAAGCGCAATGCGGGTTCCAAGATTGGCGTTATTCGTGACATTACTTTGCAGAACATTCACGTCACTGGTGCCACTGGACTCTTGCTGCAAGGCATGTCCGAAAGTCCGTTGGAAAATGTCACGCTGCGGAACATCACCTTTGACGTAAGGGAACCGGAGGATTATGCCAAACGTAGGAAAAATGTTGGTGCGTATCCCGACCCGACCCGGTTAACCGACCGCGATACCAAATACGCGCGGATACCGACTTATGCCGCTCTGGCGAATATGAAGAACCTGAACATAGATAATTTTCACGTCAATATTCAGGAATCGGACTTCAATAAGTTTCCACGTTCGGCACTGGCGCTATTGGGGGTGGATGGAGCGCAGATTTCCAAAGTATCGCGCACTCCAGCGTCTGGTGCGCCGCCGGTCGTGGAGCAAACTGATTGCAAACAAGTTCGTATCACACCCTAAGCCGCGATATTTGGTGTATTGCTTCTTTATCAGACACGTTGCCCCATTTTTGCCAGTTGGCGAACACCTTCGCTCCACTCCACTTCATGTGGCAGACGCCCGCTCTTGGCAGCAATCGCTGTCACTACGCCGGCAGCCTCGCCCATGGCCACCGCATTGCCGGTGACACGATAACTGGCGTGGGCGGTGAAATCACCGCTGATGCAACGTCCCGCCATCATCAGGCCGTCAATATCTTTAGCGATGAGCGCACGCAAAGGGATATCGTATGGCTTCGCTTTGAAGCCACCGTGCGAAATGGCTTCGGCATTATTTTTCTCCTGGCTTTCAGCATGGATGTCCACGCCGAAGGTTGCTCGGCAGACAGCATCGGGGTGGGTTGTTCCCTCGATCAAATCTTCCTTTGTGACGGTGTAGCGCCCACGAATCCTGCGCCCATCACGCACGCCGATCTGCTCCGCCGTGGTGGCGATTTGCAAGTCTTCCCAGATGCCACCCAGCGAGCGGAGCGCTTTCGTCACACGATGGATTTCAGCCCGTGCGCGCAAGGTGGCTTCTGTGATTTTGGCGCTATCGTAAGCCATGATGCCATACTCATGATTCAGCATGAGCATGACGAGATTGTCGCGCACATGAAAGATGGTCGGATGACCATACGAGGTTTCCACGCCTGCGCGTTTCAATTCACCCTCGAAGGCTTCGACGCAGGTGAGATGTCCGCCTGGGCCGGTGAATTCATCGGTGCCATTGAATGAAATGAATTTGCCGAGGGCTTTTGCATCTTTCACAACGGCCAGTGCGTTCATCGTCATGGGCTGGCACGGACAGTCCTTTGCCTGGCCGACCTCCCATGAGCAACCGGCCTGAGCGCCGAGGTCGCCATCGCCAGTCGCATCAATGAACACCGGAGCCGTCCACGCTTCGCGACCTGATTTGGATTCTGTGATGATCGTGGTGAGCCGTTGCCCCTCGCGGTAAGCGGCTGCGACGCGGGTATGCAACTGAATTTTCACGCCTGCCTCCACACACATCTCCTCAATCAACAACTTCATCGTTTCTGGTTCGTAAGTGAACCGGCTCGGATTCTGGTTGCGCCGCGCGTCGCGCTCATCAAGTTTTTTAACCAACTCGCGCGTAAGTCCCGGCTTGTCGAAGTCGAAAATGTAAGTGAGTAATCCCGCGGTCCAAACGCCGCCAAGACATCCATGCGCCTCGAACAACCGCGTGCGTGCACCTGCCCGTGCTGCGGTGATGGCCGCGGAAATCCCCGCCGGCCCGGCGCCACAGACAATGACTTCGGCATCGTTTGTTTTGGGTAGCTTCAACGACGGCTCGTTGAAATACTTTCCTTCTGAGGATAGGGCGGGTTTCTCATCCGCACTCCAGACAAGTTGTGCCCCGGAAACCGCCCCGAGTGCTGTGGCGCAGAGGAAGCGGCGGCGGGTATAGGTTTTGTCTGGAGAGGTCATTGCTTCATTTAATCTTTTTTCAAATTCGGCACAATAAATGGTAGTGTCCTAATTTGAAATTTATGGCAGTTGAGACGGCTCACTTCCTGATGTTCTAAAAGCAATCGGAACAGAGAATTTTATACGGCTGACTGTTTCACTTGATTCGTTCGTGTCGTGCTTTCCTCCAAGGCTTATTGCTCCCCCAAAAACAGCAATCCCAGCATTTGTCCCAGCGGTTTTTTCAAGCGTGACTGCAATATCAAACTCAACTTTTTCCAAATGAACCACATATTGACTTGGCGTTGGATTTATTTTTGAAGCTTTGTTTTGAGCCTGAGCGTGCTCAATTCCTTGTATAATTTGGTCGAGGCTTTCCTGCACGAATGTTTTTATATCCATAAATCATTTCCTTTTCTTAAAATCCTTCACGATTTGAATCCGCACGGCAGTTTCTGCTGATTCGACTGGCGGGATTTCCAGCACGGCAACGAAGCGCGTCCGCTCATCATGCTCGCCGTCTAAATGGCTCCATGCGTAAGCGCGTTTAGCTTTCGGGTGGTTGTGCAGATCAAAAACTTCTACGTCACCCTGCCAAATGGATTTGCCCTGAAAAACTTCGTGGACAGGCACGGTTTTAACGTAGGTCGCGCCGCAGTTGTGCAACTGCGAAACCGCAACTTGAACTTGTGCAATGTAGTCCTGTTTATTCACCGCAGCGTTCTACCAGTTCAGCAACCGTCCACGCGCTAGATTCGACGCCGGCAGCTTGCGCTGGCGTCATGCGAATCGCGTTGTGCGTCCGAACAAAATTATAGTAGGCAAAATTCATCGCCACGGCAGCCTCAAAGTTTTTAACCTTTTTGCTGAATGCGTTCGTGAGGCGAGTAAGGCGGCGGCAATGCATCCGCAGCGTGTGATTTTGCTTCTCGACATGAGACGTGCAAATGCGGTTCACGTCAGGCATTCCGCTGATGACCACGCGATCAACTTTGACGACTTCTGCCGGACTGTAACGACCGGCAGCGTTTTGTGTTAGGTTCTCGAATGAGTAGGTTTTTGAAACTTGGCCGTAATCAACCTCTGTGCCAAATCCCCTTTCCATAGCATCCACATAAGCAGAAAGGCCGTCAGAAGAAACTTGAACGCGCTTCTGCATCCGGCCAGCCAAGTCGTTAATAAACATTTTGGCATGATAGGCGTCACGCTTGCCGACGACGAAAGACGGAATCAGCTTCGTGTCGGCATCCAGCGCGATAAACGTCCAGACATCACCGTAAGCACCGGCGCGGTTGGCATTCTTGCGTTTCGCGCCAACGAATCCCCAAATCTCGTCCACTTCAATTTGATTACAGGACAGTCCGCGCATTTTCTCGTCTTGGATTTTAGCGCAGGCCGTGCCGACACGAACGCCAAGCCGCATGATGGTATCACGGTGAATGCCGGTGATGCGTTCAATGGAGCGTATGGAATTGCCTTCGCAGAGCAAGCTAACGACTTGCGCCTTCGCTTCAGATTTTAATTCGTTTGCCATAACATTTAATCTTGTTGACTTAATGTAGAACAAAAAGTATATTGGTGTCAACATATTTGTAAAACAAAAATGAAATTAGGAAGGCCAAAACTAAAAAAATCGGAGCAAAAAGCCGAGATAACTGGAGTTCGCCTGCGGGGAGAAGAGCTTAAAACGCTTGAAAAAGCAGCATCGAAAGCCGGCAAAACACTTTCTGCATGGATAAGGGAAGCCGCAATTGACCGCGCAACTCCAATTGACGAGCGCATCGTCGTCTCTCCACCAAAAGTCGCCAGTGCTTTAGTGCAAACAACGCTTCATTTTGAAGAGTTTGAACCAATTCCACCGGCTGGACTTTTGGCTTTGTGGACGCCGAGAGATATTTGGGTTCACCTTAATCAGAGATATTTGGAAATTTTCAAAGAAGATCGCCGAATTGAGAGAAAAGACCATAAAAACCCCGATTTGTTGGATTTATCTACTTATTACAGTGCGTTCTCAAATTCTCCTGATGGTGGACTTCTAGTGTATGGAATCACAGATGACGGCGAAATCGTCGGCTGCCACCATTTTAGCACCGCCCAAATTAACAAAATTGAAAGCTGCCACACCGATTGCTGTCCAATGGCGCGGCCAGAATTTAAGAAGATTAGTGTGGTTATTGATGGGAAAAGCTCTTTCTGCATTGCAATTTTTGTTCCGTATATCGGCAAACTGGTTGAAACCAGCAAAGGGGAGGCGTGGATAAGATATGGCGAAAAACGCCATCGCATGAGTGAAGCAGAAAAGCAGGATTTCCGCTCTACTCGTCAGGAATTGTCATTTGAATTAACAGAAGCCTCAATTTTTAGTTATCCGCGAGATTTTGACCTGCGGATTATTCAAGATTTTTGCGATTCCTTTCGAGAACGGGAACAGCATCCAGATTGGACAAACGACGAGGTTCTCGTAGATCGTAATTTACTTCGCAAAATTGGAGACGCTCTTAAGCCGGTTAATGCGCTCGTTTTGATGGCTGCAAATAATCCCGGCATAGCGATACCCGGATGCCGCGTCCGCGTTCAAAGATTTGATACCATTACGGAAGGAACGGGGCAAACCTACTCACCAATTCGAGACAAAGTAATTGAAGGCAATTTGGTGAAAATAATTCAAGAAGCGCGTGAGGCCATTTCATCTGTGATATTCGATGTAACTTGGTTAAACACAGATGGGAAATTTATTACTACACCAGAATATCCGCAATGGGCTTGGTTTGAATCGCTCGTTAATGCTTGCGTGCATCGCTCTTATAGTTTTAGCGGAACGGAAATTACCATAAAAGTGTTTCCAGATCGCATGGAAATCGAAAGTCCTGGGGGATTTGTTCCGCCAGTAAATGAAAAAACAATTGGTTATACAAGGTCGTCAAGAAACCACCATTTAATGGATGCGCTGCGTTATCTTGGCTATGTGCGGATGGCGCGCGAGGGTGTGAGGCGTATTAGAGAGAGCATGAGTCAATATCGACTTCCAGAGCCGACATTTACGCAAGAAGCAGTTCATGGCGTTGTGGTAAAAGTGATTTTAAAAAACGATCAAGGTGGACGAAAGCGCGCATCCGACAAGGATGTGGCAGAACATTTTGGAGTAGATGTTTGGAAAACACTCAACGAAAACGAAATCAAAATCGCAGCTTTTGCTTTTCGCAATGGTGCAATTCATGTTTTAGACGCTGAGAATCTTACGGGGCAAACGTGGCACACAAGCAAGAAAACACTGGAAAAATTGGTTAAAAAGAAGGTTCTTATCTTTGTGCCCGGTAAATACCCAAGAGATGCGCGCGCTAAATACATTCTCGTTAAACCTATAAAGGTCTAAACAATTTCAAATTAGGACACTACCCAATAAATTACTTTGCGGCGAAAGTATACCGGTATGGTTTTTCAGAAGTGATGAAGTTGGCTCAATTTCTGGTCATCTTGGTGGAATCGCGCAAAATCAATTCGCCGCGTAATAAAATTGCACGCGGTGGCAATTCTGGGTGAGCCAATCGTCCGAGAAGCGTATCAATACAAGCAACCCCGATTGCCCGGCAAGGTTGGCGGATGGTGGTTAACGGGACGGACAACAAGCTGGCGAAGCCGACATCGTCAAACCCCGCCAGCCGGAAGTCGCGAGGAACTTGGTATCCCGAGGTTTGGGCCGTTTGCAACAATCTGGCTGCCGTCATGTCATTAGAACACACACAGGCGTCATAAGCTCCCGAATTGAATTTCAAACGGCGCACGAACTCTGGATTCTCAGGTTCGCTGACCAAAAACTCAGGTGTAGCCAAGCCGCTGCGCCGGAGGGATTCGGTGAGACCGGCCAACCGCTGGTCGGTGCTAGAGGGATAAGCGGGACGAGCCATGAAAGCGATTCTCTGTGAACCAATGGCAGCGAGGTGCAGACCAAGTTCATACCCGGCATGGAAATTATCCATCGCGACCAAATCGCAATCGCTACGCAGTGGAAAATCGGTCGTATCCCGATCCACGAGCACGACCGCGATATTCGCCCGCCGAAAACTTTTTACGACTTCTAAATTGAAGGCTTCCCGGTTTTCAATGTTTTCCAAAGGTGCAAAGACCACCCCGCGAACACCTCCCGCAGCCCATTGCATGGCCAGTTCAGCGGGACGGCGCTCCGTTGGCAGACCGCCGGTCAGAACGCTGCAATTGCGTTGTTGGGCGGCTCGCGTAATTTCGGCGCAGATGGGATCCAATATTTCTGTCTTTCCCAAACCGTCCACTAGCAAGCCCAGCAACGTTTGAAGTGGTTTTATTTCTGCGCGGACGAACGTCCCGGATCCAACGCGACGTTCAATCAAACCCTCCAATTGCAAGACTCGCAAAGCGCGCGCGACAGTTGGCCGTGAGACCTTCCAACGGCGACACAAAGCTTCCTCGCTGGGCAGGCGTCTGTCACTGGCATACTTTCCGGTTTCGATTTCAGCGCGGAGTAGATCGGAAATAGGCTTGTGTTTGCTCATTTTTAAAATGTAATCACAACTTTTATTACTATTGCAATGTTTATCTATTGAATCTGTCATATTAATTTGGGATTTATGGGGCATGCCGATGACAGGACAATCGAAAAAACAAATTGAATCATCATCAAGTTGGCTTGAGATGGCTTTGAGTTTAATGGCGAAGGCTCGGGTAACAGTCCTTGGGGATTATTGCCTTGATGCCTATTGGACAGTCGAGCCGGATGAATCTGAACTGTCGCTGGAGACCGGCCTGCCCATGCGGCGGGTGAGTGCCCAACGCTACAGTCCTGGTGGAGCGGGCAACGTGGTCGCCAACTTGAAAGCACTTGGCGCGGCAGAAGTCCGTTCCGTGGGATTGTTGGGCGAAGATATTTTTGGCACTGAATTGATTCGTCTGTTGAAAGCCGCTGGCGTTTACACGGAAGGATTGCTGCAAACGGGCGATTCATGGCAGACACCGCTTTATGCCAAGCCGCTTTGGAACGGGCAGGAACTGAACCGTTTTGATTTTGGCGCGGCCAATCGTTTGTCAACGCCCCAGGCAGCGCGATTGTTGTCTGCGTTTGACAAAGCGGTCACTCATTCCAATGCCGTCGTCATCAATCAACAGCTCGCCGCCTCCTACCTTACTTCCGAGATGATTGCCGGCATCAACGGAATTATCGCCCGGAATCCCAACGTGCTGTTTCTCGTTGATTCACGAAACCATGCCGGGGCTTTCACTGGTGCCGTCCTCAAATTGAATGCGCACGAGGCAGCGCGATTGGTCGGCAAAAATCATCCGCTCAACCGCGTGATTTACCGTGACGAGGCGCAAGCCGACGCGGTGGCAATTTCAGCCCGGACTGGACGCCCTGTTTTCGTCACCCGAGGCGCGCAAGGCATGATCATTGCAGACGCGGGGCGGGTGCGGGAGGTTCCGGGAATTCAGATCATGGGCAAGACTGATCCTGTTGGCGCGGGGGATACGGTTGTCGCGGCATTGGCCGCCACGCTGGGTTGCAGCGACGATGCTGAAATGGCCGCACGTCTGGCCAACCTTGCCGCCTCGATCACTGTTCGCAAACTGCACACCACCGGCACCGCCACTCCGGCCGAACTGCGGGAAGTGATTTCCGACACAGACTATGTCTATGAACCGGAACTGGCCGAGAGTCCCCGGCTGGCGCGTTTTCTGCCGGATAGTGAGATTGAAATAATCCGGGAAAAGCCGGCTCCCACCATCCGTCACGCTATCTTTGACCATGATGGCACGCTTTCAACGCTCCGCCATGGCTGGGAAAAAATCATGGAGCCCATGATGCTTCAGGCCATTCTTGGAGAACGACTCAAAACCGTCTCCGCTGAAATATTTCATCGGATTGAGGCGGATGTGCGGGTGTTTATTGACAAGACCACCGGCATTCAGACGCTCGCGCAAATGAAGGGCATGATTGGGCTGATCCGCGAATACGGCTATATCCCCGAGGCGCAGATATTGGACGAGCATGGTTACAAGTCGATTTACAATCGTGAGCTGCTCAAAATGGTAAATTTGCGTGTTCAGAAAATTGAGCGTGGCGAACTGGCCCCCCATGACTTCGAGATTAAAGGTGCCCGGCAATTTCTGGAGCAACTTCATGTCGCCGGTGTGAAACTCTATCTCGCGAGCGGCACTGACGAGGCCGACGTGAAGGCCGAGGCGGCGGTCATGGGGTATGCCCATCTATTCAGCGGCATTCATGGTGCGGTCGGTGACCTCAAAATCGAAGCCAAGCGCGTGGTGGTCGAACGCATCATCCAAGGTGGCGGCATCGCCGGTGCCGAACTGCTCGTCGTTGGTGATGGCCCGGTTGAACTTCGGGAAGGCGGCCGGCACAGCGCGCTCCGGTTGGGTATTGCCAGCAATGAACAGTGCCGTTACGGACTCGATCTCACCAAGCGATCCCGGCTCATTCGCGCCGGCGCGGATCTGGTCATTCCTGATTTTTCACAAATTAACCGTCTGCTGCCGTTTCTAGGTTTGTAAAAGATCACTGCAAAATAATATGAATAAAATTGCTTCAAAAATAATGACTGTAACCGAGGCTCGCGCCTATCGCGATCGTCTCCATGCTGTCGGCAAAAGTCTGGCTTTTACCAACGGCTGCTTCGACATCCTGCATCGCGGCCACGTTACTTATATCCAGTTCGCGCGCGCGCAAGCCGATGCTCTCTGTGTCGGCCTCAACAGCGATGCCTCGGTCAAGCGCAACAAAGGCGACAAGCGCCCGGTCAATTGCGAGGAAGATCGCGCGTTTGTCCTCGCGTCGCTCGCCGCCGTGGATTGCGTGGTCGTTTTCGACGAGAACGAACCCCGCGACCTCATCGCCAAAATATTGCCGCAAGTGCTCATCAAAGGCCGCGATTGGGCTCACTATGTCAGCGGGCGTGACGTCGTTGAGGCCAACGGCGGCAGAGTGGTTCTGGCTGATATGGTTGAAGGCAAGTCCACCACCGGCACCATCGAGAAGGTGTTGCAGGCTTACGGCAACAAGGACTGACCTATGAGCGACCTTATCATCGTTACCGGCGCGGCCGGCTTTATTGGGCGGAATGTCGTGGCCGAACTTAACCGGCGTGGTCATGACAATCTTTTGTTGGTGGACAAACTTGGCACCGATGAAAAATGGAGCAATCTGGTCGGGCTTCGCTTTGAAGATATTCTTTCACCGGAAGATTTTCTGAAAAATGTAAAAGCTGGCGTTGCGCCCAAAGCGGCTGCGTGCATCCATCTTGGTGCCTGTAGCGCTACCATCGAAAAAGATGCTGATTATCTGTTGGAAAACAATTATCGCTACACGCGCACCCTTTGTGAATGGAGCCTCAAGCACGGAGTCCGTTTTGTGTATGCCTCCAGTGCGGCCACTTACGGTGATGGTTCACTTGGCTACAGCGATGCGGACGAAGTCACACCGACGTTGCGGCCACTCAACATGTATGGCCATTCCAAACATCTCTTTGATCTTTGGGCGCTAAAGTCCGGACTGCTAAACCAGATCGTTGGCCTAAAATATTTCAATGTTTATGGCCCATACGAAGATCACAAAGGCGGTATGCGTTCACTTGTCCAAAAGGCTTACCATCAGATTCAAAAGGCTGGATACATTGAGTTGTTCAAGTCCTACCGTCCGGACTATCGCGATGGCGAACAGAAGCGCGACTTCATCTATGTGCGAGATGCGGTTAATGTCACGCTTCACTTCGCACTGGATTCAAAGACCGGCGGACTCATCAACTGCGGCACTGGTGTAGCCCGGACTTGGATTGATCTGGCCCAAGCACTTTTTACCGCGATGGGAGCCGCACCGGACATCCGCTTTATTGAGATGCCCGAAATCCTGCAAGGCAAATACCAATATTTTACGCAGGCCGACGCCGCTAAATTGCGCCAGTCCGGCTACACCAAACCGTTCATGTCACTGGAGGCTGGCGTTCGCGACTATGTGCAGTCTCATCTTGCTGCGACAAAGGTCGCATAGCTAATGCCGCTAAAAATTAATATTTTGCCAAGAACTGTGGCAATGACTTCCATCCGAAACGGCGTTTTCAAATTCAGCGTGGACGGCTCGCGCAAATATTGACACACTAGCTTTCAATCATGGCCAACCCTAGTCTTCCCAACATCAATTCGCCGGCGCCGGCTGGCGGCACTCAAACCTATCGCATGCCGTTTGCGATCATGACCATCCTGTTTTTCATGTGGGGATTCATGACCGTGTGGAATGACATTTTGATTCCCCGTTTCAAAGAGGCTTTCACGCTGAATTATTTTGAGGCCATGTTGATTCAATTCGCCTGGGGCGTGGCTTACACCGTGGGTGCGCTGGTCTATTACCTCATCTCTATGTTTTACGGGGATCCCATCAACCGCATCGGCTACAAGAATGGCGTCATCATCGGTCTTCTGATCGCCGCGACCGGCAGCGCGCTCTTCTACCCGGCGGCAATATTGGTTTCCTACCCATTTTTTCTGTTCGCTTTTTTCATCGTTGGACTGGGTTTTGCCATGCTCCAAATCGCGGCCAATCCTTATGTGACGATTTTGGGGCCGGAGGTCACGGCTTCGAGCCGCTTGAATTTGTCCCAAGCCTTCAATTCTTTTGGCACCACCATTGGTCCGATCATTGGTGGCTGGCTGATTTTCACCGTCTTCAACCGGCCTGGCACCAACGGTGCGGATTCGGTCAAGGTTCCCTATCTTTGCTTTGCCGGTGTTTTTTTGTTCCTGGCTGTATTTTTCAAATTCGCCCATCTGCCCAATTTCACAAACAAGGATCAGATCAGTCGCGGAGCTGGTCCGCTTAAATATCCCCACACCGTCCTGGGCATGATTGCGATTTTCATGTATGTCGGCGGGGAAGTGAGCGTGGGCAGCACCATCATCAATTATCTGGGAGTGCCCAAGCTGGGTGGCTTGAAACATGAGACGGCCAGTCAGTTTCTGGCTTTTTACTGGGGCGGTCTGATGATCGGCCGGTTTATGGGAGCTTTTGCGTTGAGCAATATCCGCAAGCACGTCCGGCATGCGCTCGTGTTGTTCACACCAGTGGCCGCGTTTGTTGTGATTCTGACATTGCCACATTTTGCCGCCGCCTTTCATTTGGGCTGGGCGGCATCCGCCGCCGCGATCTGCAGCCCGGCCAATGCTGCACATTACGGCGCGCTGCTCCTGTTGCTGCTGGTGGCGTTCTTTTTGGGCGAAGCCAGCGCACACCGTATGTTGGCGCTCTTCAGTGCGATCATCATCGGCCTGCTGCTGACCGGCGTGATGGCTTCCGGTGAAACGGCCAAATGGGCCATCTTGGGTGTCGGGCTGTTCTGTTCCGTGATGTGGTCGAATATTTTCTCGCTGGCCATTGAAGGGTTGGGACCGCTGAAAAGTCAGGCTTCTTCCCTGCTCATCATGGCGGTGCTTGGTTTTGCTTTGGTGCCGCCGTTGCAGGGCTTGGTGGCGGATCGGATGGGCATTCAGTTCTCGTTTGTCGTGCCGATGGTGGCTTTTGCCTATATCACGTTTTATGGAATCTATGGCTACCGTGCCGGAAGACAGAAAACAAGTTGTGTCAGTTGAAAACGCTTTGATTGCAACTCTGAAGTCATGAATCCCCATATTGCCAATCTTTTGCGGCGCTGTCCCCAACTGGACTGCTGTCGTCCGGATGTAGAAAAAACTTTTGCCATCTTGCGAGATAGTTTTCAGGGCGGCGGCAAATTGCTGCTGTGCGGGAATGGCGGCAGCGCGGCGGACGCGGAACATTGGGCGGGCGAATTGCTCAAAGGCTTTGGTCAGAAACGGCCTCTGTCTCAGTCCGACAAACAAAGTCTGCCGGAAGCGCTGGGGCTCAAGCTTCAAGGTGCCTTGCCGGTGATTCCTCTCACGGGTTTCGTATCATTAAGCACGGCGTTTGCCAACGATGTTGATCCGGATCTCATTTTTGCGCAGCTCGTCTGGGGGCTTGGCCGACCCGGCGACGTGTTAGTCGGCATCAGCACCTCGGGCAATGCCCGCAATGTTTGCGCGGCGATGGATGCCGCCAAAGCCCGTGGAATGCATCGAGTGGGACTCTCGGGAAGAACCGGCGGCAGATTGAATTTGCATTGCGACCTGTGCATAAAAGTTCCGGCAGATGAAACGTATTTGATTCAGGAATTGCACCTGCCCATATATCACTGTCTTTGCCTGATGCTGGAAGATGAGTTTTTTGGCGAGTGATAAGTTGAAACCTCCAGCGTTTAAAAGCGCCGATAAAAGTGGTGAAGAGGAGGTGAACCTCGCAATATTCCTTGAAAAAATTGGCTATTCTGCGATTGACTCCCGAAGTATAGTTGCTGTCTGTCTTCAGCTGTCCTGTGTAGTCGCGTCATGGATGAAACTTTCACCGGCGCTTCTTCCCAGCAAGGTTAAGAAGCGTAAATTACTTGTCTATGCAGCAATACTTGCATTTCTGCCGTCCCAGAAGTGCGTGGACATTGAGCGAGCGGGATAGTTTTCAGAAGAAATTGGCGTTCTGTTGGCAAAACGAGTTTAAGGATTTGGTGGTTTTATCGGTGATATGATAATCGGCTGCCCCACAGCGATCCTAGGCGTTACCGCAGGGGAGGAATCGGATCAGCTCGATGGGTGAAATCCACATAAGCCTTGTCAAAGATGACAATTTCCTCGGACTGTATGCCCGCGCAGACTTCGTGTGTCCGGAGGTTGTCATGCTCCCGGCGGTGTCCACGAGGGCAAAACACAGGAGAAAGGTTTAGAGGTTGAGCCGGATGAGACACTTGGCGGTGGCTTTGCACCAACAATGCTTGGCCCAGTCCGGACAGTTGGCTGCGAGTTGTATGGTAGTCGAGTCCACGATATGAATGAGACGCTTGAAAGGGAAGGCGAGCTTCGGACACCAAACCGCGCGCCAAAGCCGAGGTGCAGTTGCTGGAGATGGTTGAGCATCGATCAGAACAACGCCTAGCCCATTCTGACTGTCAAGAATTGGGCGGTAAACCGGGTGAAAACTGAACGATAATCGTCAAAATATCAGGTTCGATTGTCACGGAATTTTTCTGCCTTGCGCGGCTTCCCAGAGCGCATACCAGTCCTCCCGCTCAAGGATAATTTCATCCGCTTTAGCGGCGGATTGGATACGTTCGAGTTTGTTCGTGCCGATGACGGGCAGCGGCTGGCTCGGATGCGCCAGAATCCATGCATAGGCGAGTTGCTCGAGTGTCGCTCCAGCGTAACGAGAGGCCATGACTTGAGCGACGGTCGCCAGACGGGGCGCAGCGGGCTGAGCCGGATCAAACAACAGGCCGCCGGCCAGCGGACTCCACGCCATCGGATACACGCCCAGTTTCTCGCATTGCTGCAACGTGCCGTCGTGAATCGGCTCCGGGTGCAGCAAGTGAAATTCAATCTGATTTGTCGCCAGCGGTTGTTCCAACAGTCCGTTCAAAAGATCGAATTGCGAAGCGTTGTAGTTGGACACCCCGGCGGATTTGATTTTTCCGGAACGTAACAGCTCATTCAGCCCCGCCGCCGTGTCGTCGGCGCGGGTGAGCCAGTCAGGCCGATGCACGAGGAAGAGTTCCACATGGTCGGTGCCAAGGAGCCGTAAAGATTTTTCCAGACTTTTTATGAGCCGGGGGCCGGTCGCGTTGTAATGGGCTGTGCGCCGTTCGGGGTGATGAGGATTGGGCACATAGATTCCAGCCTTGGTGATGATTTCAAGTTTGTCGCGCAAGCCGGGCGTCAACGCCAGCGCCGCACCCAGCACGGCTTCCACTTCATAGAGACCGTAGATTTCCGCAGTGTCAATCGTGGTAATGCCCTGTTCAAGACAGGCGTGCAGCCGGCGGTTGATTTCCTGCGCCGTCGGTTTTGTGTCAAGCAACCGCCAACTACCATAAACCAGGCGGGAAAGTTCCGGACCGCGTGTCGTCAGTTTTAATCGTTTCATAAAAGGCAAGTGGGTTGCGGGAGTTGGGTGTAATTGCGAAAAGCCGCCTTGGCCAAAACCTCCGGGTTATGCGAGGTGAGAGCTGGGCCCACTTTGACCGAGTCGGCCAGCTTCAGAACGTGTTTCGCATAAACCTTCCATTTTTCCCCGTCGGTAGAAGCAAAAGCTTCGAACTGATTGCCTCGCCGAGTTACCCGCAACCATGAGCTGGGAAAGGCCGCCGGAAATTCTGGCGGCAACTGGGATCCTGACGGTGGGTATATTGCCTGACAAGCGCCACCCGCCACCTCGCGAAACTGCATTTCATATGCGCCCTGATTGTTATTCCGGGGCTGGTCGTCGGCGAAAACCAAAAACATCAGATGAGGACTGTCGGCCTCCAACGTGTTGCGGATCATCAACCCCGCCTTGGAATACAGGTGAGCCGGGGTGAAACTTTCAACCCGGATCGCAAGGTCGAAGTCTCCACAAATATCCTGACAGACGAAATGAAACTGGTCGGATTTTTCCCAAATGTCAGTCCCGCCGGCAGTGATGTCCCAGCCGCCAGCAACGGCAATGGCGGCACCGACCAATAGCGGCGAACCAACATCAAGGCTGATCGTTCCAATTGTCTTTCCACTTCCACCGGCGAGTGTGCTGCCGACTCCTTTTGTTCCGCTGTGATTTTTATCCATACAAGAATTTATGGCGACAACTCTTTGTCCGCATAGCGAACGCTTCATTCACTTACTACGCGGCGCAGAATCAGGTTGCGATATTCGATGCTGGTGTGGTCGCCTTGCAGAAAAATCGGCCCCGGCCGATCCATTTCCGGCCAGAGCGCCCCGCCGGTGGGGCCAACCACGGGCTGATTGTCGATGATCTTGATTCCGTTCAAAATCACCGTCGCGTGCTGGGCCACATAAAGGACATCCACCGTTTGCCATTCGCCGGCGGGCTTCTCGGCGGCAACGGTGGGAGTGATGCGGCTGTAAATGGCACCCATGTTGTGCGGATCAAGCGGTTTGCCGTAGCTGTCAAAAATCTGCACTTCGTCCGTGCCGCGAAGGTAAATGCCGCTGTTGCCGTTCTTGGGCACGCGGGTTTCGGCGTGCAGGGAAAAATCTTCAAATTCTGCCACGGTGCGTAAGTTGGCAAAGGCCCGGTGCGGCTGGCCTGGTTCTTGTTCCTGGGTGTTAATCAAAAGACCGTGGTCGGCGTGCCAGCCGTTGATAGACTTGGGGTCGACGGGTTTCCAACCGTCCAGATTGGTGCCGTTAAAAAGTTCGATGGGCGGCCCCAGTTTGATCCGGCTTAAATCTGGAGCCGGAGGTGGAGGCAGTTGGCGATGGCCCGAAAATTCCGCCCGCGTTTCTCCGCCGTCAGCTTTGGGCGTAGCGATGACCAGCTTGAGTCCATCGGCACCGTCCGACAGGGCGCTGATGGTTTCGGTGATGATAATCGGCTGACCGTCTGCAGACTTCCGGTTACTTACATGCTTGCGGGTGAGCACGAGTTTATCGTCGACAAGCTGTGCGCTGTTTGCCGGAAAGACACTGCCGCCGCCCCAAAGCATTTCCGCCTTGAGGACGTCTCCGTTTTTACTGACGCCCAACCAACCAACTCCGCCACCGGGTAGGTGCAGGGACCAGTATCCAAGAAACGGATTGTCGGCCGCTTTCAGGGAAATGACGCCGGCCTGAATCAGGCCAATAAGCACAAAACAACTGAGAATAAAGCGGGTGTTTTTCACAAGCGATTAACTAAGCAAATCGGCCACAGCTTGTCAAAGCGAGAGCGCTGCGCCCCTTGCTCAATGGAAGTTTCTTGATTTGTCTGGTTTTTTCGGCTTGTGAAGCGGATTAAAAAAAGGCATTAAAGGATCATGAGCAATCCCGATAATTCAACCGCCCGTTCTATGTCTACGTCCGGCAATTTGCCTTCTTATATCGCCGGAGCCGTTCCCAATCCGCCGGAGAACCGAGCGCCCTGGTATAAAAATACCGCGCCGACCTATGCTGGCATCTTCCTTTGGTTTGTGTTCTGGCAGGACGCCGTCAATGCGCCCAATCAGGGTGGTCTACTTTCGTGCGGTGTGGGCTGGGCGTTCGCGAGCCTCGTCATCGCCGCGCTTGTCTGCCATTTTCTTTTCTACCTAGTCCCCGGAATGTTGGGCATGAAGACGGGCCTGCCGCTTTACATTGTCGGCACGTCACTCTTCGGCGCGCAAGGCGGCTTCTTCCTGCCGGGTTTTTTGATGGGCGTGCTGCAATTCGGCTGGCTCGGCGTGAACGTCTATTTTTCTTCGCTGGCCTTGGCGCAGATCATCCCCCTGCCACCGCAAGTCATCATGGTCGTCTGGGGCTTGCTTGCGGCCTTCGTTGGGCTCAAAGGCATTCAATACGTCGCCAAAGTCGCAACCTATCTGCCCTTGATTCCGCTGATGGTGCTGTTGTTGCTCCTCGCGAAAACAGCCGGTGGCATCAGCAGCTTTGACCCGCAGAAATTCATCGCCATGAGCGCAGTTGCGGCTCCGACAGCTCCGGCGGCACTGGGCAGCTTTGGTGTGCTGGCGTTCATGCTGACCTTCGTGGTCGGGTTCTTCGCCACGGCCGGCGCGGCGGGCGTAGACTTTGGCACGAATAGCCGGAACAAAGGCGACGTTTCCAAAGGCGGCCTCGTCGGCGTGGCGCTGGCCATCATTATCACGGCGGGCATTTCGATGCTCATCGTCGCGGGCACTTATGGCTCGCCCGAGTTGAGCAAAGCCGCTGTTGCCGCCGCCGGCAAGGACGGCTTGATTCTCCAGACGCCGGGACTAATCCCGGTGCTCATGGGCAAGAGCGCGGGCCTGATCATGTTCCTGCTCGCCATCGCGGCGTTTCCGCCAGCGTGCTTTTCCTCGTTCATCGCCGCGAACAGTTTCAAAACCACTTTGCCTGGCGTGAATCCTTTTATCTCTGTCGGCATCGGCGCGGCGGTGAGTATCCTGCTGGCGATCACGGGACTGGCCGGCAAGGCAATCATCGTCTTCGTCATCATCGGCGCTACCTTCGGTCCGATTTGCGGCGCAATGCTGGTGGAATATCTGCTCAACGGTGGCAAGTGGAATGGGCCGCGTGCGGGCTTCAACCCCGCCGGCTGGATAGCTTGGCTGGCTGGCGCCGTCGTGGGCGTGCTGCCAATCCTGAAGATTTATCCCGTGCCGGCCGCGCCGGTGGCCGCGTTCATCGTCGGTGCGGTGATCTATTTCATTTGCGCCAGAGTAAACCTGCTCTCGGCCAGCGTGCCCATGCCGGTGAAAAAATAAGCCGTCTGATCAAACCTTGAAATTGCAAGGGCCGCGCGGTCATCCGCGCGGCCCTTGGTTTTTATGGCGCAAACCTACGCCAGCTTCCAGCCGGCGCGGTTTTCGCGCTTGATGAACTGCGCCGCCTCGGGGCAATTGGTGGCTTTCATGTTCGGCCCGTCCCATTCGATTTTCTTGCCGGCGCGCAAGGCGACGCAACCGAGCAGCATGATTTCCGTGAGCTGGGCGCCGATTTCGAACCGTGAATAGCATTGCTCGGGTTTGCCGGCCTTGATGGCGGCAATCCATTCCAGATGCTGGCGGCTGTCGTTGGAGCCTTTGAACGCGTTGCGCGGGATGCTATGCGGGATGGCGGCCAAAGCCGGATGCTTCAGGTAGTGGACGAACTTTTTGTCGTCGTTCAGCTTCACAAAGAATTGTTCGCCGTAATCGTCCGGGGAAAAGATTTTGCCCTTGTCGCCGATGAGCAGGCAGGCGCTGTTCGGCACTTCGCCCAGCAGCGCCTCGATGTCGGAGAGAAGCTCTTTCGGCGGCTTGTTGCTGAAATCATGACCGTCCCGCTTGCTGGCATCGGCTTGACCGCCGTCATACCAGGTGAAAGTGGCGGGATTGAACGACAGCGTATCGTGCTTGTGAAGAAATCCCGGTTTGGCGGCGGGGACTTGGACTTTTCGCGCCGGAAACTCAAAGCGAATCTTTGATCCCAGCGGATAGGATTCCTGATTCATTCCGGTGAGGGCCGTGCCTTCGATTTCCGTCGGGTAGCCAAGTTGCAGGCCGCGGAACGCCAGATTGACGGTATGGCAAGCCATGTCGCCGAGCGCACCCGTGCCGAAATCCTGCCAGCCGCGCCAGACAAATGGATTGTAGGCTTTGGCCTTGTATGGCCGCATGGCTGCCGGGCCAATCCACAGATCCCAGTCCAAGCTTGCTGGCACTGGGTCGGAACCTTCAGGCCGGTTCATGCCTTGCGGCCAGACCGGTCGGTTCGTCCAGATGTGGACCTCGCGCACCTGGCCGATGATGCCGGCTTGGATACATTCCACTCCTCGGCGCAAACCATCGGCGGCACTCCCCTGATTGCCCATTTGGGTGACCACGCCGGTTTCCTTGGCGAGGTTGCGGAGATAGCGCGCTTCGTAAATGGTCTGGGCCAGTGGCTTCTGGACATAGACATGCTTGCCCAACCGCATCGCCCGTGAGGCGGCCACGGCGTGAAAATGATCTGGGGTGGAAACGATCACCGCGTCAACGCCCTTGCCTATCTCATCGAACATTTTGCGGAAATCACGGAAGAATTTCGCTTCCGGATGTTTTTTAACCTGGCTGGCGCTTCGTTCGGTGTCCGCATCGCACAATGCCACGATGTTTTCACCGGAGCAGCAATCAATGTCGCTCGAGCCTTTGCCGCCGGCACCGATGGCGGCGATGTTGAGTTTGCTGTTCAGGTTTTGTCCGCGCAGCAGCGTCGGCACGCCAAACACGATGGCACCGGAAGCCAGCGTGGCGGTCTTGAGGAAGTTGCGGCGGTTCCAATGGATAGGGGCGGTAGGCAGGTGTTTTTTCATGATGTGTGAGACGACGAGTTAAACCTTAATTAGGTTTCAAGAAAAGGGAAAAGTTTATGGCTGTAACTTTGGAACGCCGGATGGAGTCCATCTTTGTGCTGGTATAAATCAGAAACGCCAAACATCATGGCTTCTATCCAATGCGCGACGAACGCTCAAAGAAGTGTTTGTCCATGCGATTGTCCAAAATAACCGTTCACATTGCATCAACATGAAAATTCAAATCCACCACCTCACTCTGATCGCCGCCGCGCTTTGTGCTGCAGCGGTCACATCCCACGCCACGCCCATTCCCCAAAGCTGCCAGATCAACGGCATCGCCCTTGGCTGCCAAGCGTATTCGTTCAAGGAATATTCTGTTATGGAGGCCATTGACAAGACGGCTGCCGCCGGCGGCAAGATCATCGAATTTTATCCCGGCCAGAAATATTCGCCGGACCAGCCTGCGCTGAAATTCGACCACAACGCTACCGATGAAATGATTGCCGCTGTGAAGGCGCAGCTTGCGAAGGCCGGCATTCGTCCGGTCAACTATGGGGTGGTGAGCATTCCCAAGGATGAGGCCGCCGCGCGGAAGATTTTTGAGTTCGCCAAAAAGTTCGAGCTTTACGCTGTCACCACCGAGTCCGTGGATGCGATCGACACGATTGAAAAGTTGGTCAAGGAATACGACATCCGCGTCGGCTTCCACGATCACCCGCGGAAGGAAAACAAGCCGGAATATAAGATGTGGGATCCCAATTATATCCTGAGCGTGGTCAAGGATCGCGATGCGCGCATCGGTTCCTGCGCCGATGTCGGGCACTGGTTTCACTCGGGCCTGGATCCGGTGGATTGCCTGAAGATTCTGCAAGGTCGCATCATCAGCACCCATTTGAAGGATGAGGATCCGACTTTCAAGGTCGTTCCTTTCGGCGCCGGCAAGATTAATTTCCCGGGGATATTTGCTGAACTCAAGCGGCAGAACTTTGTGGGCAACGCCTCGATTGAATACGAAGCGGACTGGAAGGACAATGTCGGTGACATCGCCCAGTGCATCGCCTATGTGCACGGCCTCGGCGCAAAATAACTGAGCGGATCAAGCCACTGGCGGCAGCGGGCGTTGACCCCAATGTCGCCAGTTTTCATTTTCCAGCGCGAAGACCAGCCAGTTCGAGTCTTTGCCGGTAGCTTCGGCTATTTCCGGTTCCTCCAAAATCATGCAAGCCGTCGAAAGCGCGTCGGACTCGGCCCCGGTTTCGGCCAATGCCCAAACGCGGTTGCGCAAGGCGGCGGGTGAACCGGTGCGCGGATCCAAAATATGCCTGCCTTTAACCGCCAAACCGGAGCCGCTCAAGGAGCAATTTTTCAGCAGGTAGCGTTTCGGTGAATGATCTTCACCCAGACCGCAAGACCAGCCGGCGGTTCCTGCCGGTGCGCCACCGGCCAGCACGCTGCTGCCGCCAGCGATAAGCAGGAACGACGGGCAGCTCCATTCGCGCAGCAAGCCGGCCATTTGATCCAGTGCAAAACCCTTGCCGATGGCGCCAAGGTCGAACTCCAATTTTCCGTTGTCGCAACAGATGGAAAACTCGGCGGGCAGGAGCGACCACAACGGTTTGGTCGGCTGTGTTTTCAGCGCCGCCGCCGTCACCGAAAATGCGCCACGCGTGGCGGATTCCATTTTTTTGGCGCAGGCAAGACAGTCAAAGACCGGGTTGGTCAGGCGAAGCTTTTCGCCCACGGACAATTGGGCGATGTGCGAAATCTCGCTGTTCGCGCGGAACCGGCTCAGGCGTGATTCCAAATCATCCGTGAGCATGAAGGCGGCTTGTGCTGCCTGCCCCGCATAATCTTTTTCCTCCCCCGCGATGCGAACTTGAAATTGCGTCGCCATGGCATGGTGATTGAAGATGTGGATGACCGGCTCACTCATGGGCGGGGCGCGCTTTTGGCGGTGTCCACAAGATCAGCAGCACGTTTGGTCGCGCTCCAAAAAATTCCGGCCGGTAATTTTTCAAGCGTTCCGCCAGCTTGCCGCTGACATCGGTCGTGGTGATGAAAAAATCGGCATCGCCGGTTTCCTGATCCGGCTGCCAAAAACCCGTATCCGGAAATGTCCGCAGATACCAAGGTAGGGGCCAGGCATCTTTCGCGACGACAGCAATGCGAGGACGGGTGAGCTTGTTTTCCCGTGCCAGTGCATTCAGCCGCACCGGCAAGCCCAGCAAATCTTCGCTGGTGTGCGCATAGGCGTAAGGGTTTTTCTCATCCGCTGGCTTATAAAAAACGAGCGTCTGCGTCTGACTCGCCAGTGTCGCCAGCAGGAATATGCCGGCGATGACCACGCCCCAGCGCGGGCCGGCGCTTTTGGTTTGTTCCCAAAAGGCATTCACGCCGAAGCCGCAGACGAGCGCGAGTGGCAGCCACAGGTTCAGCGCCAGCCACGGCGTCTTGTAGGGAATGGCGGCGTAAATCAAGAAAACGACCAGTCCGTAAATTGTGAGCAGCAAATTTTGTCGGCGGATGCCGGTGATGGCGTCGCAGATCACCGCATAAATGCCGGTTGCCGCCAAGAGGAATAAAATCAACAGCGGGTCGAGGAGTTGGAAATAATAGCCGAATGATTTCTCGTGGCCCTCGCCGCCGGCACGGGCGGCAAAGCGGGGAACAGCTTGCAACAGGTCAAAAAATGCCGACCAATTCCGTCCCATCCAAGTGAACATCAAAATGGAGGTGAAAATAAAGACACCAATTGCAATGCCCAGAATCTTTTGCGCTGGCAGCTTTTCACCCGCCGGCTTGAACAACCGGCCGCAAATCATCGCGAAGCCCAAGGCAAAAAAATGTATGACGGCGGTTTCTTTGCATGCAAACATTAACGCGGCGCAAAAACCGGCTGTGGCCGCCGCCGCTGTGGAAGATGTTTTTAGCAATCGACCGCCGGAAAAAATCAGGCCCAAAGTGGCGGCCACAAACAGGGTTTCATGGATGAAATAACGGCTGTAATAGACGGGCAGGGGAGCGATGGCGAACAAGAGTGCGGCAATCAGGCAGGCGATAAAACCGAACATTTCCACGCCGGCACCGAACAATAATACCGTCCCACAGCCCACGATGACTGGGGTGAGGCGGAGTTGCGATTCGGTCAGCTCGGAGAAGTTTTTCGCGCCGGTCAGCTTTGCCAGCGGCGCGGCCAGAACAAAAAGCGCCGGGCCGTGGCGATCTTGCGAATCGTAATGAAAGGCACCACCGGCAAGCAGTTTGCCGGTGATAAATGCGTTGACGGATTCGTCGGTGTGCATTGGCCGCTCACCCAGTTGCGGGAGGCGAACGGCCAGTGCCAGAAGTGACAGGGCAATAAAAATTGCCCAACGGATATTAGGCGGCGGGTTTGCCAAACACTTCGACCTCGATATAGTGGTTCATCTTGTTCGTCGTGTTGCCATTGCTGTAAAGACGGACATAACGGCCCTTGACACCTTTCGCGTCAATGAGTTTGCCGAGGTAGCTCTCGATGTAAGGTTGATCCTTGCCGGCGGCGGAATTGTCGTAAATCGTCGTCACGCCCGCCTCAAACTTCGGGTCGTCGGAAACCTGCACCACCACGTCGCGGTAAACGCGTTCCTGCGAATGGAAATGCCAGACCACCACGGCGTAGATGTTTGCATCCTTGGTGAGGTCGATCTGCACCCATTGCTTGCCGGAACCGAGTTCAACCCAGGAACCTTCGTCGCCAGCCTTGTCACCGTCGGTGATCAGGTCGAGCGTGCCGACGACCGGGTCGCTGTCGCTGCCCGTGACTTTTTTGCCTTTGGCCAGGTTCTCGGTGCCCACGGGCACTTCAAAATCTGGCCATTTTTTCAGCTTTGGCTCCAGGTTTGGCACGTTGATCGGCACCGGCGTGCCGACGAACAGCGGGTCGGGTAATTTAGTCTGGAGCGCGATTTTATCCTCCGCCAGCACCGCGCCGGCAGAGAGCAGAACCAAGGTCAAAGAATGGAAAAGAATTTTTTTCATAAAAGTTATGTGGTTAAGCTTCGGTCTCTTGGGCGGTGATGGCAATCATTTTTTGTGCGGCGATGGCCTCGTTCGCCTTGTGGATGACGTATTCGCTCCGGAACGCCTCGTCGGCGGGACAGTTCAATTTGACATTTTTGTCGCGCACGGCGTTGAAGAAATTCTCCAAGTGCGGCTGGTGAATCTTTTTGGCGAACGAAACTGGAATGTCGTATTGCAGCAGCGGCGCGGTCTCGCGCACGTCCACCTTGTCGGCGTCGCCAGCTGGGCGTTCCGTGGCGCTGGCGCGGAGATAATTTTTGGCCACGAGATCGTCCCATGAATCGGCGCGGTCTTCGCGGTAGAGTTTGGTGATGCCGGGGTTCTCGGACATCTTGATCGTGCCCTTGTCGCCCATGAACATCTCGAAATAGCCGCCGCCGGCGCTGGTCGTGGTCTGCACTTGGTAAAACGCGCGGGCCACGCCTTGGGCGAGCGGAAATTCGTAGATCACCATCGCGTTGTCATACCAGTCGTGATTGGAATAATAATCCAAACCGCCACTGGCGATGACAGACTTGGGCGTGGTGCCGAACCACCAGTTGAAAATGTCGATCTGATGCGCGCCGAGATCGGAGAGCGGGCCGCCGCCGAGACCTTTGAACCAGCGCCAGTTGCGGAACTGGTGCATGTCCTTGAAACCGTATTTGGCGAGCTGTTCCGGCTTCAATTCCGAATGTTTGGGAAAACCCAGATCGTTCGTCACGGTGCGGTTCCACTGCGCTTGCGCGGCGGTGAGCCGGCCAAAAATCTGCGCGTCATGAATGAGCTTGTTGAGCGCAAAGATGTAGCGGGGATTGCTCCGACGCTGATGGCCGATTTGAAGCAGTTTGCCGGTCTCGCGCATCGTCGCGACCATCGAGCGGGCGCCATCGATGGTGTTGCTCATCATCTTTTCGCAATAGACGTGCAACCCGGCCTTCAAGCAGGCGTTGGTCACGGGCGCATGCCAAAAATCCGGAACGGCGACGACGACCGCCTGCAAATCTTTTTCGTTTGCCAGCAACTCCTCGTAATCGTGATAACCTTTCACGTCGAAGCCATTGTCTTTCAACCGGCGGACATTGCTGTTGCGGTTGTAATCCCAGATGTCCACGACGGCGACGAGGCGAATGCCTTCAATCACCTGAAGAGATTCCAGCAGCACCTGCCCCTGCGCGCCGCAGCCGATGAGCGCGATGTTGATTTTGTTGAGGACGGAAGCCTTGTTCGCGGCCGTTTTTGAGGTGGAATCCGGACTGCACGAAGTCAGCACCAGACCGGCACTCGCGACTGCCGAGGCACCGAGAAATTCGCGGCGCGTGATGGATGGTTTTACCATTTTTTGAGCAGGGCAAATTTGTTGTGCTTGGCGAGTGTCAGGGCAAACGCGACGAGCGCGATATGAATGCCGAGCCAGGAAATGCCGTCATCCTGATGGATCAAGATCAGTCCGACCGTCAGGGCAATGTAAATCAGCCCTTGCACAAACAGCGATATCCGCGTGCCCAGACCGAGCAGCAGCAGCAGGCCCGTGGCAATCAAAGCCGGGCCGAGCAACTGGTCGAACAGGTTCAACGCGAACGGCGGCAGCAACGCCTCGTTGGCGAATTTCCCTTTCAAGCCGGCCGGGATGCCGGAGTAGTTGGCCATTGAATAAAACTTCACCTTCACATCGATCACGGCCCCGCTGGCATCCGGTTGGCCGTTGGCGTCCAACAGCGGTTTCTGGATGCTCCGGTAGGCGCCAAATTTTTCAATGCCGGTCAAAATGGCCCGCACGGCCAGCCAGCCGCGTAGTAGGAAAAAGGCTAGAGTGGAGTCAAAGTTGCAGCAGCAACCGCTGTTGTTCTTGGTTTCGTTCGAATCGTTCATGGTGTAATTGAATAAGTGAATCAGAGTCGCGTGGATTTGAAAAGTTTCATTTTACGCCATCAGGATTGGTGCCACGGGGCGCGATATTCGCGGCTCAACAGTTTGGAGGCCTCGGCGTCGTCGAGGATGGTTTCCGTGGCATTGTCCCAGCGGATTTTCCGGCCGAGGCGCATGGAAATCAAACCGAGGTGTCCGGGGATGGCCGAGTGATGCGCGGTCTCGACCGGTGTGATGGTGGGCTGGCGGGACTTGATGCAATCAAGGAAGTTGCGGTAGTGATTCAAGGATTCGTAAAGCTTCACCTTGCGCAATTCCTCCGCCAGATTCTTTTCCTTTTTCCAGTCGGGATTCGAGCAATCAAAGCCGGCGCGTTCCTCTTTGGTCTTCTTGTCGTTGCTTTCCGAGCCGCGATTGACCCAGACCCAGCCGTCGGTGCCGATCCATTTCGTTCCGCTCTTGATGTCGTCATGACCGCCGGCGATGGTCATGGTGATGCCATCGGGATATTTCAGTTCAATGCGATATTTGGTGCAGGTGTTCCACAGCGCCTTCGGATTGGGAAATTCACCATGGCCTTCGATTTCCGACGGGCCGGAGGTGTCGAAGCCCAAGCCCCAGTGGGCGATGTCCACATGGTGCCCGACCCAGTCGAGCAACTGACCGCCGCCGGTATTGTAATTCCAGCGCCAGTTTCCGTGAATGCGAGCCTGAATGTAAGGCTCCATCTTGGACGGCCCGATCCAAGTTTCAAAATCAAGCTCCGGCGGTGGTTCGGAAACAGCTTTTTCCCATTCCGGCGAACCGGGGAGAACCGTGCCAAGATATTCCTTGTCTTTCTGGCCCAGCTTTTGCAGAAGTCCGGAAACGGCTTTGGAGAACGAAAAGTCGCCGAACCCTTTAGGCAGACCGACTTCGACATGCGTGACTTTGCCGATCAGGCCGTTGCGCACGATTTCCGCCCCCTTGTGGAAATTGGCCTTGGAGCGCTGCCAGGATCCGGTCTGCCAGATGATTTTATTCTGCTGGACGGCGCGGACGATGGATTGCTGTTCGGCAATCGTTTTAGCCAGCGGCTTTTCGCCGTAGATGTCCTTTTTGTTGCGCGCCGCCTCGGTGGCGACGAGTTCATGCCAATGATCGGGCACGGCAATCATCACGGCGTCGATATCCGGCCGGGCGAGCAGTTCGCGGTAGTCATGATAGGACTTGCAATCATTGTTGCTGTAAGAGTCGTTGACGGTTTTGACCGCATTGCCCAGGCGCGTTTTATCGAGGTCGCACACGGCAACCACCTGGCAGTCTTTCTGGCCGAGAAAATTCTTGGTGTTGCCCGGTCCCTGCATGCCCCAGCCGATGGCTCCGAGCGTAATGCGCTTGGAAGGACTATTTTGTCCGAACACGGAACTCGGGACAAAGGTGGGCAGCACCAGCGCAGCGCCGGCAGCCTTCAAAAAATGCCGACGATTTAACGAGCCAAGCGGGCGGGTAACTGAGGTGTTTTTTTGCATATTTGTATATTTTTTTCTGCGTGAGGCATTGCCGCACAACTGTTCGCGTCGCAAGCCGATGTTTTTCTGTGGGTTCAGATTGACTTTTTCACGTAAAGGTTACAATTTATTTTTTCAACCACATCATCATTATGTCACGACTAGTCACACTCTTCACCGGCCAATGGGCCGATCTTTCACTCGCCGAACTCCTGCCGCTCGTCAAAAAAATGGGTTATGACGGCGTAGAACTTGCCTGTTGGGGCGACCACTTTGAAGTGGATCGTGCGCTCGCCGAACCCGATTACTGCAAAAAGAAATGGGCATTGCTTGCGAAGCACGGCCTCACATGCCAAGCCGTTTCCGCGCATCTCGTCGGTCAGGCGGTGTGCGATCTGATTGACGAACGCCACCAATGCATCCTGCCCACCGAAGTCTGGGGTGACGGAAAACCTGAAGGTGTCCGGCAGCGTGCCGCCGAACGGATCAAAGATTCCGCGCGGGCCGCCCGGAAGTTTTTTGATGCCAAGCCCGGCGCGAAAAAAGGTGAAGCCGCTGTGGTCAACGGATTCACCGGTTCAAGCATCTGGCATTCGATCTACGGCTTCCCGCCGACCAGCCAGGATTTTTGGAACAAAGGCTTTGCCGACTTTGCCAAGCGCTGGACGCCGATTCTTGATGTGTTTGAAAAAGAAAACGCCAACTTCGCATTGGAAGTGCATCCGACGGAAATCGCCTTTGACATCGCCTCTGCCAGACGGGCGCTGGAAGCCGTGAAAAATCATCCGCGCTTCGGCTTTAATTACGACCCGTCGCACCTCGGTTATCAGGGAGTGAATTATGTGAAGTTCATCCGGGAATTCAGCGACCGGATTTTCCACGCGCACATGAAGGACGTATGGTGGGGCCACGGCGACGGCAGCGTTGGAGTGTTCGGTGGCCACACGGATTTCACCGACCCGCGCCGCTTTTGGGACTTCCGTTCGCTTGGTCATGGCGATATCAATTTTGAGGAAATTATCGTGGCACTGAACGACGTGGGCTATCGCGGCCCGCTTTCCGTGGAATGGGAGGACGGCCGCATGGATCGTCTCCACGGGGCGGCTGAAAGTTGCGCATTCGTCCGTGATTTGGACTTCGCGCCGAACAAGGCGGCGTTTGATGCAGCATTTTCCAAGAAAAAATAATCACCAATAAACAACAAACGAATAAAATTATGTCAAACAGACCTCTTAATGTCGGGCTCGTTGGCGGTGGCAAGGGTGCGTTCATCGTCAATCCCCATCAAAAAGCCATCCATTTTGACGGCACGCGCCGCGTTGTCGCCGGTGCGCTTTTTCCCGATCCCAAGATCGCGCTGGAAGAAGCGGCGAAGTGGCCTTATCCCATCAAAGGCTATGGTTCCTACGACGACATGATTGCGGCGAACGAGACTTTGCCCGAAGCGGAGAAACTCGATTACATCCTCATTGTCACGCCGAACTTCGTGCATTTCGATCCGGCGATGAAGGCGATGAAGGCCGGTATTCCCGTGTTCTGCGAAAAGCCGTTGTGTCTGAATCTCAAGGAGGCGAATGAACTCGTGAAGACCGCGCGCAAGCTGAACATTCCGTTTGGCGTGGCGCATACCTATCTCGGCCACTGGACGAGCCGTTTCAGCCGTTACATCGTGCAGAGCGGATTGCTGGGTGACGTGCGCTGGGTGGACAGCTATTACATCCAGGGCTGGCTCGCAACGAAGCTCGAGGCCACTGGCCAGCAACAGGCGAAGTGGCGTGTGGATCCAAAGCGCGCCGGCGGTTCCGGCTGCGGCGGCGACATCGGCACACATGCGCTGATGCAACTGCGCTATGTCACCGGCCTGAATGTCACGGACGTTTCCGCGCAAATGGAGACGTTTGTCGAAGGCCGGCAGCTCGACGACCATTTCACAATCTATTGCAAATTGAGCAACGGCGGCAAAGCCCTTGTGCGCGCGTCGCAGATTTGCATCGGCTCCAAGAACGATCTCGGCATCGTTGTCGCCGGCACGAAAGGCACGTTGCGCTGGCGTCAGGAAGAGCCGGAGAGCATCACGATTTGTTTGCCGAACCAGCCGGAGCGCGTCTATTGGCGCGGCGCGGTCGCCGGCGGCGACGGTTTTCTGCCGAAAGATTTGCCGGCCGATTTGATGGCCGAGCCGACGATTCCGGCCGGGCATCCCGAAGCGTTCCATGATGCCTTCGCGCGGCTGCATCGCTGTTTCGAGGCCGACGTGCGCAAATGGAAAGCCGGCGAGAAATTTAATTGCGACGGCAGCAAATACGCCAACGTGCAGGACGGCTGGACCGGCATCGCATTCATTGAAACCACGGTGAAGTCCGCCGCTTCCAACGGCAAGTGGCTCAAGCTGCCAAAGCTGTAATCGGAAACGCAAATAATTAGCGGGCGTTCTCAAAAATTGTGGGCAAGCCCTTTCATATCACGCGCCGGTCGTTCGTTGCCCGCTGCACCGCTGCCGCTGCGGCGACCGGTTTGCCGCTGTGGTTTGTCCAGCATGAGCTTGCCACCGCCGAGCCGGTCAAGCCGGTCACCAGTCCGAATGACCGGCCCGGCGTGGGGCTGATAGGTTGCGGCGGCATGGGCATGAGTGACGCCAGCAATGCGCAGCGGTTCGGCGACATCGTGGCGGTGTGTGATGTGGATGATTCGCACGCGGAAAAAGCGGCGCAGAAGTTCACAAAGGACGGCAAAGTGCCGGCCAAATACAATGATTTCCGAAAACTGCTGGAGAACAAAGACGTTCAAATCATTGTTCAAGGTACGCCGGATCACTGGCACACGCTCGTCAACATCGCCTCCGCCAGAGCCAAGAAAGACATTTACGGCGAGAAACCGCTGACCCTGACGATTGATGAGGGCAAGCATGTCATCAAGGCGGTGCGCGAAAATAACGTGGTGTTTCAGACCGGCACCCAGCAGCGCAGTAGCGTCTATTTTCATCTGGCATGTGAACTGGTGCGCAACGAGCGCATCGGCAAGTTGAAGCAGCTGAACGTTTTTGTTCCTGCCGGTCTGCGTGACGGGCCGTTTCATTCCGTTCCGGTGCCGGCTGGTTTGAACTGGGATTTTTGGCAGGGGCAGACGCCGTCTGTAGCTTACCTGAGCGAGCGCTGCCACCGGACATTTCGCTGGTGGTGGGATTATGCGGGTGGTCCCGTGACGGACTGGGGTGCGCATCACAATGACATCGCGCGCTGGGCCATCGGCCTTGACGCGCCGGTGCAGATCGAGGCGAAGGTGGTAACCGGTCCTATTGCCGGTGGCTACACCACGCCCAGTGAATTTCAGGCCACGCTGTCTTGGGCCAACGGCGTGAAACAGGTCGTGAAAACTACGCTCGACGACGCTTGGACGGGGGCTGTTATCAAAGAGTCAGGCCAGCGCAACGGTATCAGATTTGAGGGCGCGAATGGCTGGATTTGGGTGAACCGTAATGGTATTGACGCCAGCGATAAGCAAATCCTCCACACCCCGTTGCCGGACAATGCAGTCAAACTGGAGGTCAGCAAAAACCACATGGGCAATTTTTTCGACTGTGTGCGTTCGCGCCAAGACCCGATTGCCTCCGTAGAAAATGGTCATCGTTCGGCGAGCATCGGACATCTCATCATCATCGCGCTGCGCACCGGGTTGAAGTTGCAGTGGGATCCAGAAAAAGAAATTTTCACCGGCGATGGCGCGGTGGAGGCCAATAAACATATCGCCCGCGAGATGCGCAGGCCATATGACTACAGCTTTGCGGGTTGAATAACGAAAAAACACATCGGAAAAGAATTTATGAAAAAACTCATCATCACCGCCGCGCTCGCGGCCATCGCCATGAATCTTGCGCTGGCGGAGGACAAGGCAAAGAACGCCGAGGTTGTCATTGACGGCGTCGCCGGCTTCCAGAACACGCCGCTCCAGCCCGACGGCAAATGGCATGTTCATGATCCGGCGCGGCCGCAGCCGCCGGTGGTGACCCCGGGAAAATCTTTCAGCGAGAACGCCGCCCCGCCGGCGGATGCGATAGTATTGTTTGATGGCAAGGACTTGTCGCAGTGGCGCGACAAGAAGACTGGCGGCAACGCGGAATGGACCATTGCTGACGGCGTGATGACTTCCGCCAAGGGCGACATCATCACGACCAATAAGTTCGGTGACATCCAATTGCATCTGGAGTTCAAAGAGCCGACCCCCGCGAACGGCGATGGTCAGGGTCGCGGCAACAGCGGCGTGTTTTTCATGGGGCAATACGAGATCCAAGTGCTCGATTGCTACAACAACAAGACTTATGCCGACGGCGCGACCGGCGGCATTTACGGCCAGCATCCCGCGCTGGCGAATGCCTGCCGCCCGCCGGGTGAATGGCAAACTTACGACATCATTTTCAATGCGCCCCATTTTGGTGCGAACGGTGAAGTCGTGTCGCCGGCATATGTCACCGTCATCCTGAATGGCGTGGTGTTGCAGAATCATCAGGCATTCCGTGGTGCAACCAATTGGAAAAGCCCCGGTAAATACACGCCGCATCCGGCGGAATTGCCACTGGCTTTGCAATATCACAAAAACTCCGTCTCCTTCCGCAACATCTGGGTGCGCCCGGTGCCGCTGGTCAACGAACCTTGAGCGGTTGTTTTTCCGTTGGGTTGATCAACAAAGAATCTGGTTGGAATAAAATTATGAAAAAACTCATCTACATCGTCGCCCTCACGGTCATCGCAGTGAACCTTGCGTTAGCGGAGGACAAACAAAAACCCAAATCAGTCACCATTGACGGTGTGACCGGTTATCAAGACACGCCGCTTGAACCAGGAAGTCAATGGCATGTCCACGACCCGGCGCGCCCACAGCCGCCGGTGGTGACGCCGGGAAAATCGTTTAGTGAAAACGCCGCGCCGCCGGCGGATGCGATTGTCCTGTTTGACGGCAAAGATTTGTCGCAGTGGACTGACAGAAAGGGAAATCCAGCGCCTTGGACGGTGACGAACGGTGTCGCCATCTCGGACAAGGCGGACATCGTGACCACTAATCAGTTTGGTGATTTTCAACTGCATCTCGAATTCCTCGAACCCACGCCGCCAAAAGGTGATGGTCAGAGTCGGGGCAACAGCGGAGTTTTCCTGATGGGACGCTATGAAATTCAAGTGCTCGATTGTTACAAAAACCCGACCTACGCTGACGGCTCTACCGCCGCAATCTATGGCCAGCATCCGCCGTTGGCAAACCCGTGCCGGACACCGGGCGAATGGGAAACGTATGACATCATTTTTACTGGTCCGCATTTTGATGCCGACGGAAAAGTGACAGTGCCGGGTTATGTCACGGTGATTTTTAACGGCGTGGTGGTGCAAAACCATCAGGCCATTCGCGGCGAGACCAACCACCGCGCCGTGGGCAAATATACCTCGCATGACTCGACTGGTCCGCTGGCCTTGCAATACCATAAAAACTCCGTTTCTTTCCGCAACATCTGGGTGCGTCCGGTGCCGCTGGTCAACGAACCTTGAACTGATAATTTAAAAAATATTTTCCGATGAATAAATCCACCCTGAACCGGCGGCAGTTCCTTTCGGCAACTTTTGCGGCGGCGGCCGCGACTCCGTTTGTCAGTCTGACCAATGCCAGGGCGGAGGATAAAGCTGCGACACCAGCGCCGGAGCAGTTCAAGCGAAGGATTAAAATCGGCATAGTTGGCAATGGTGGCCGGGGCGGTTGGATCGCCAAACTATTCAAGGCCCACGGTGGTTACGAGATGCACGCCGTGGCGGATTATTTTCCGGAAGTTGCCGACCAGTGCGGCGAGACATTGGGCGTGGATAAGTCCCGCCGGTTTTCCACCTTGTCGTCCTTCAAACGACTTTTGGAAAGCGGCGTCGAGGCCGTGGCGTTGGAACTGCCCCCGTATTTCATGCCGGGATACGCGGCCATGGCGGTGGAAGCCGGCATCCATGTTTATATGGCAAAACCCGTGGCCGTGGATGTGCCGGGGGCGCTTCAAATTCTGGCTGCCGGAAAACTGGGTGTCCGCAAGCAATGCTGTTTCCTGGTGGACTACCAAATGCCAACCGACCCGGCCAATATCGAAGTTCACAAACGGGTTTGCACAGAAAGCTTCGGCAAGTTTACCCAAATCCAGACCACCGGCATCACTCGGGGACATGTCGATCCACCCAAAACCGCCAATCTGGAGAGCCGGATGCGCAATCTCACATGGACGAATGACATTGCCATAGGCTGTGACTACATCGGCAATTTTGATATTCACGCCATTGATGCGGCGCTTTGGGTGGCCGGCCAGCGTCCGTTTTCCGCAATTGGCGACTCGCGGATCTGCCGTCCCGATCCGCATGGCGACAGTCATGATGTCTGTTCGGTGATTTTTGAGTATGCCGACGGCCTGATTCACAACCACATTGGCCACGCGCATGATTGCCAGCTCAACGGTGAACTGAGCTGCCGTATATTCAGCCCCAAAGGCAATGCGTTGCTCACATACTGGGGCAAGGCGATGATGCGTTCGTTTGATGATAGCTTTGCCAAGCCGGTGGAAAATCTTTATGAAGCCGGTGCGACGAGAAATATCGCCAGCTTTTACCGGAACATCACCGAAGGGCGCTTTGAAAATGAAACCGTGCAGCGCTCCGTCGATGGCGTGCTGACTTGCATCCTCGGGCGCGAAGCCGCCGCCCGCCATACGCGGTTGACCATGGACGAGTTGTTGAAAGAGAACAAGAAACTCGAAGTGGATCTCACGGGATTGAAAACATGAACTGGAAGATTCTGTCATTGGCTGCGCTGGTTCTGGCCGGGGTCGCCCGCGCGAATCCGTTTTTCGCGATGGATACCGTCATCCACAACAGTCTGGACGATATCGACACGGTCAAGCGACTGGGATACGCGGGCATTGGGTGGCGGGTTGGCGTGCCTGAACAGGTGGCTGCCGCCGCCGATCAGATCCGACAGCACGGGCTGAAGCTTTACAGCCTTTTCAGTGTTGCCACTTTGACCCGAACCAATTTGACTTGGAGTTCCCAGCTTGAGGGCGACATCATCGCGCTAAAAGGCAGCGACACCGTTATCTGGTTGAAGATTGAAGGCAAGGGTATTCCCAAATCATCGCCGGATGGTAATGCCGTGGCATTGCCGGCACTTCAGAAACTGGCTGACTTTGCGGCCAGCAATGGATTGCGGGTCGCCATCTATCCGCACACCGGTTGCTGGGCGGAACGCGTGCAAGATGCGGTGCGGCTGGCAAAACTCGTGAACCGGCCGAATTTTGGGGCGACGTTTAACCTTTGCCACTGCCTGATGGTCGGAGATGAGGAAAAAATCCCTGAACTGCTCGCAGAAGCCGCTCCATATCTGTTTCTGGTCTCCATCAACGGAGCGGATGCCGGTGCGGCGGGCACGAAATGGGATCAACTGATCCAGCCGCTGGATGCCGGCAGCTACGATGTCGGCATCGTGTTACGGAAGTTGAAGGAATTGAATTATGCAGGCCCCATCGCATTGCAAGGTTATGGGATCAAGATACCGGCAAGCGAGAATCTTACACGGTCAATGAATGGTTGGAAGAAACTTAATCATTGATTCCCTGCGCGATTGACCTCATTTTTTAAAGCCCTGAACCACCACTGAATACGACCAAAACAAATATGAAAATATTCGCCACCTTTCTCGTTGCCGCCTTGGCGGTGACGTCACTTCACGCCGAGCCTAAAAAGCTTCTGGTTGTCACGACCACGACCGGATTCCGGCACAGCTCCATCGCCACGGCTGAAAAAATTCTGGCGCAACTGGCCAAGGACAGCGGCGAGTTTACGGTGGATTTCCTCCAGCAACCGGACGGCAAGCCGGCGAATCCCAAAAAGGATGCGACGGCCGATCAAAAGGCGGAGTTCAAGACCGCCGAGCAAAAGTGGGAGAACGAATTTCTCAAGCCGGCGTTGCAAAAGCTGTCGCCGGAATCATTGAAGAATTATGACGGCGTCATTTTTGCCAGCACGACCGGCGATCTGCCGCTGCCCGACAAGCAGGGTTTCCTGGATTGGATCAAGGCGGGGCATGCATTCATCGGCATCCATGCGGCGAGCGACACGTTTCATGGTTTTCCGGAATTCATCGCGATGCTGGGCGGCGAATTTGCCCATCACGGCAAGCAGGTCGATGTGGAGTGCCTGAATCAGGATCCGGCGAATCCCGCCACCGCCGCACTGGGCAAATCCTGGGCGATCACGCAGGAGGAGATTTACCAGTTCAAGAACTATGACGCCACCAAGGTGCATGATCTGCTCATCATGGATAAGCATCCGGAACACAAGGAGCAGGCTGGTCATTTTCCAGTCAGTTGGTGCAAGAACTACGGCACGGGCAGGGTCTTCTACACCTCCCTTGGCCATCGCGAAGATGTCTGGGATGCCGATCCTGCCATCAAAGACCGCAAGAATGACGCGGCGATCAGCAAGGCCTATCAACAGCACATCCTCGGCGGTATCGAATGGGCGTTGGGGTTGAAAGGTTCAAAGCTGGTTGTTCCCTGAAAAGCTGGTTGCGGAAATCATTTGGCATCATTTCGGTCTCGGTCAATAATCACCGAAATGGTGGGTGCTTTTCTACCGTTGCCAACTTAAAAAATGCCCATGAAAAATTCATTACTACTTTGCCTGTTACTAGGGGTGGCTGTCGCTACTGGCTGTGCCTCCAAAAAACACAAGGCAAATGCCACCAAATCCGCGGCAACAGCTTCGCAAACCATCGTCACGCCGGATGTTTCCATCGCCGCGAAGGTGGTTTCGGTGAATGCAGTCGGCCAGTTCGCCGTCCTGGATTTTCCCAATGGCAATCTGCCGAAGCTGCAGCAAGTTCTGTCCCTTTATCGGGCCGGCTTGAAAACCGGCGAGGTCAAAATTACCGGGCCGCAGGCGGATAATGACATCGTCGCTGACATTGTTTCCGGCGAAGCCAAAGTCGGCGACACCGTGCGGTAGCTGTTGGATTTAGCTGCTTCGGCTTCGGTTGCGATTTGCTAACGCCGCAATAATAACAAACCTCACTCCGCCGCCCGGCGAACTGGACTGACGCGGGGGCCGAACAACGCCGTCCCGACCCGCACAATGGTCGCTCCTTCTTCGATGGCGATTTCAAAATCACCGCTCATGCCCATGCTCAAGTGGGGCAGGGGAACACCAATGATATTTTCGCAGCCGGTTTTCAACTCGCGTAGTTTTTGAAAATAAGGCCGTGATTTTTCGGCGACAGGTGAATACGGCGGAATGGCCATCAACCCATGGATTTCGATGCGTGGCAGCGTCATCAATGAATTTAGTTCCGACAGCAATTTTTCCGGTGCGTAGCCGAATTTGCTCCCTTCGCCGGCGACGTTCACTTCCAGCAAAATCGGCATGGTCTTGCCGGCTTGTTCCGCCCGCTTGGATATTTCACCAGCGATGGCCAGGCTGTCCACACCCTGGATCAGCTCGAACAATTCCACCGTCTCGCGCACCTTGTTTGACTGTAGATGTCCGATGAAATGCCAGCGAAGTTTACCGGGACAAAGGGGGATTTTTACCCTGGCTTCCTGCACTTTATTCTCGCCAAAAAAAAACTGTCCACACGCCGCCACCGCCTGAATTGTTTCCGGCGGATGCGATTTGGAAACCGCCAGGAGCGTCACGGATTTTTCATCGCGCCCAGCACGGGTGCAGGCGGCGCGAATCCGTTGTTGAATTGAATCGAGATTTTCGGCGAAACTCACGGTGCAATCGTAAAACTTAAATCATCAATCGTAAATTCTTTATGAATCACTGGCTCGTGAAATCTGAACCCGAAGCCTATTCGTGGGCACAATTTTTGAAGGACGGGCGGACTGCCTGGACGGGCGTGCGGAACTTTCAGGCGCGCAACAACCTGCGCGCTATGAAAAAGGGTGATCCAGTTTTTTTCTACCACAGCGTCAGCGACAAACAGGTTGTCGGCTTGGCACGGGTGGCAAAGGAGTTTTATCCCGATGCAACCGCTGAGGATGGCGACTGGTCGTGTGTGGATTTGATGCCGGAAAAAACATTTGTGAAGCCGGTGCCGCTCGAAACCATCAAAGCCGATGCGGTTCTTGCCGGCATGGCGCTGGTCAAACAGTCCCGTTTGTCCGTCACGCCAGTAAGCCGGGAACAGGCCGGTCGTTTGCTTAAACTCTCAAAGAAATAATGGAAAACCGGCGGAAGTGCGGTCACTTTCGCCGGTGGAAATGGCCGGCAAATTTTAGAATTTGCCGAAAGCTTCTTCAACCACTTGCTTGAAGTTGTTCTCTCCGGGTTTGACGATGCCAAATTCACGTTTGGCGTTTTCGGCCGAATCGCTCGCGTGCGCGGCATTGACCATGATCGTCGAGCCGAACTCGCGGCGAATGGAACCGGGCGGCGCCTTGGACGGGTCGGTCGGACCAAGAACGTCACGGATTTTATTGACCGCACCGACGCCTTCGTAAACCAACGCAATGCACTTCTCGGTGCCGGGTTTGTCCCAATCGCTCTTGGGGATTTCGCCGGGGGCGTGGCCGGACATGAAGCGGACGATATTGTCGAACTGCGAATCACCTTGCAGCGGGCCTAGGATTTCGCCGAGGGCCTTCTGATCTTCGGGTGACAGCTTGAAACCAAATTCTTTCTCAAGAATGTCCTTGGCTTTGGCGCTGACACCGTCCTTGAGCTTGGTGCGGAGAAATTCGCGAACCGGGCCGTAAAATTCCATCGCCTGTGCGGTGCTCATGCGGAGAACCTTCGCCCCGACGATGTAAAGGCCGGTGCGCGAGAAAAAGTCGATGACGTTGCCGGGGCGACCGGTGGCAAACTTGAAGTTGTCCGGTTTGATGAGGACGAGCGTGCGTTCAGGCAGTTCGCCGGGCGCGTAGTGGATGACATTTTCCAGCACGCCGCCATCCGCGTCGGAGTAGCGCGCCCACATCTTCAATTTCTTCTCCGCCTCTTCGGCGTTCGGCGCGGCCAGCACGGCCGGCTCGAAGTAACGGACAAGGCCGTTGTCATCCAGAATGAGATCGCTGTAAGTGTCGCGGATTGTCTCGCCGCCGCGGCGGTTGGGGCTGAGATTGCCGACAACGGAACGCACCTTACGCACGGCCTCGTCACCGCGAAACAACAGCATCATCACCCGGCGGCGGCGGCCGGTTTTCGGATCGGGCGAAAGATTTTCCAGGACGTATTGCTTGAGCAGTTCCTGAATTTTCCGGTCTTGCGTGTCGTGCGCGGAGACAATGGTTTCGGCGTATTCCTTAACCAACTCGGCACTGGGGGCGAACATGCGCAGGCCGGCGAGGTCGAGGCCAGTGCGGGTGATGAGGCGGGTCAGAATGCCGCCGGTGCGCGATTTATAGAGCGAGTAAGGGGTGACAATGACGTAGGCGAGCTGTTGCGACATAATCAAGCGGGCGGCGGAGTCGGATTGGCGGCGGTGACGGCGGATTTGCCGAGGATTTTGAACATGACCGTGCCACAGGTGGGACACTTGCCCTTGATGGCTTTGCGGCCGTTTTTCATCGTTTCTTCCACGCCTTCAGAAATTTCTTTCTTGGCCTTGCATTTGACGCAATATCCTTCAGCCATAAATTTGTTGCCGCCCGTGCTTTATGCCCGGACAGCAAAAGGAGGTTATCCGCTAACACTCCTGACGTCAATTGCCAAACGTAAAGCCTTGTGAATGAATGCCTTTACCGTTGTTTCATCGAAAACACCAACGCTCCAAATAAAAAGGCGAGGCCGGAGCCTCGCCTTGAAATTTGCCGGAGCGAATTACTTCGCGGCCGCAGCGGTCTTGGTCTCGAGTTCCTTGACCAAGGTGGCACCCTTGCCCACGCGTTTGCGGAGATAGGTCAGTTTGGCGCGGCGCACATTGCCCTGACGCTCGACTTCGATTTTGTCCACGCGGGGCGAGTGGTATGGGAAAATGCGCTCCACACCTTCGCCGTAGCTGATGCGGCGGACGGTGAACGTCTCGTTCAGGCCGGTGCCGCGTTTGCCGATGACGACGCCGGAGAAAATCTGGATGCGTTCCTTGTCACCTTCGACGACCTTGGTGTGGACTTTGACGGAATCACCCACGTTGAACTTCGCGTTGTCTTTGCGAAACTGTGCCGATTCAATTTTGAGTTGTAATGCCTGGTTCATAACTTTTATAAATTTTTATTCCAACAAATCCGGTCTTGATTCTTTTGTCCGCAACTTCGCCTGTTCGCGCCGCCACTTCTCGATCTCGGCGTGGTTGCCGTTCAGCAACACTTCCGGGACTTTCATCCCGCGAAATTCCGCCGGCCGCGTGTATTGCGGATACTCCAGCAATCCGTGGCTGAACGACTCGTCGCTCGAACTCGCGTCGTCGCCCAAAACTCCGGGCAGCAATCGCGCTACCGCGTCAATCACCACCATCGCAGGCAATGCGCCGTTTGTCAGCACATAATCACCGATGGACAACTCGTCGTCCGCCAGCTTTTCCCGCACCCGCTCGTCAAAGCCCTCATAGTGGCCGGTGACGAGGAGCAAATCTTTTTCTTTCGCCAACTCGCGCGCAATTTCTTGCGTAAATTTTCTTCCGCTGGGCGAAAGCAAAATCACTTTCGTTTCCGCGCGCTTCAAACTTTCGACCGCTTCAAACAGCGGTTCGACTTTCATCAGCATTCCCGGCCCGCCGCCGAACGGTTTGTCATCCACCGTCTTGTGCCGGTCATGCGTCCAGTCGCGCAACTGGTGTAACTTCAGATCCAGCAGACCCTTCTTGCGCGCCCGCATGATGATGCTTTCATCAAGCGGTCCGGCGAACATCGCCGGAAACAAGGTCAGCACGTCAATTTTCATTTTTGTAACGCCGCTCGATGAGCGTTGCGCGTGCCCAGCGGTCACAGACCGCCGCTACAATCAAATCACTTTTTGTCTTCCACTATCTCCACCGAGCAACGGATGCCTTTTTTCGCGCTGCCGGCAAGCAGCAACGAACGGATGGCGTTAATCGTTACACCCTGACGACCGATAATCTTGCCCACATCGGATGGGTCGAGGCGCAGTTCGTAAACGGTCGCCCCGGCGCGCTCCACCGGCGTGACGCTCACGGCGTCCGGGTGTTGCACGAGTCCTTTGACGACGTATTCGAGGAACTCCTGCATGGCGCGGGAAAAGGTTAGGCTGCCGGAGCCGCCTTGGCCGCCTTCTTGATGAAGCTGGCCACGGTATCGCTGGGCTGCGCACCTTTGCTGACCCAGTATTGGGCGCGGTCGAGCTTGAGCGTGAAATTTTCACCCTGCTTGAGCGGCTGGTAGGTGCCGATTTCCTCGATGCACTTGCCATCGCGCGGACTGCGGCTATCGGCGACGACGATACGGAACACCGGAGTGTTCTTGGTGCCGACGCGTTTCATGCGAATTTTTACAGACATAAATTTATCAAAAGAGCGTGGAAACTACCGAAGCCGAGGTCGGTTTGCAAGCCTTTGTTTTTGGAAAAACCGGTTGTTTGATGTCTGTGGCAAATAAAATTCAAAACTTGAAACTTTCCCGCATCAAATCGAAACTCAGCCGATGAGCCGGCCTTACGAGGAAATCCTGAACGGCGGAACCTTGCCCCGTTCCGCGCCCGGCGACCGTCACGAAACCATCTGCGCCCGGCTCCATCGCGAGATGGCCGTGAGTATCGCCGGTCTCACTGGCGTCCAACTTCTAGCGCCCCGCACGCAGGTTCAAATTGCCCGCGCCACGGCGTTTTGTCCCGATCTTGCGCTAGTCATGGCCGCCACCGGCAAGCTGTTTCTCGCCGCCGAAATCATCAGCCGCGACGATCACCGCGCCGACACGGTCACAAAAAAAGAAATCTACGAGCAGCATCGCGTGCCGCGCCTATGGATGGTGGATCCCCGCTACGACAACGTGGAGATTTACCACAGCTTCGAGTTTGGTCTGAAGCTGCACGGCATCCTTGCCGGCAATGAAATTCTTCAGGAAAAACTCGTCCCGCAGTTCAAGATCACCATGAAAGAATTGTTCGCTTGAAGGTGGATGATTCGGATGCGGGTTTGCCTTGAAAAGTGATGATAAGCCGCTATGGTTCATTTCATGAGATGTCTTCATCTCGGATTTGTTCTCACGTTTACGTTTCTGGCGTTGGCTGGAGTTCGGGCTTCGTCGGTATTGCCGATGACGCGGGAGGCCAGTCTTCGACAGTCGGGCGCCGTTTTTCGCGGCACCGTTCTGGAAATCAAACCCTTTAAAACACCAAGTGGCTTAATATTCACCCGCACGACACTGCGTGTGGATGAGGTGTTCAAAGGCAAATGTCCGGCGGTCATTCAGGTGGTGCATCGCGGCGGAGAAGTGGATGGTATCGGCATGACGGATGATCTCTCGCCGCAGTTTCGGACAGGCGAAGAATGTGTGTTGTTTGTTTCGCGCCGTGCCGACGGCACTTTGTCTGCCGACCAAGGTGACGCCAGCGTGGTCAGATTGTTACGAGCAAAGAACGGGAACTTCGTTGTGGAGCATAAAAACCTGCTTGATAAAATCCGGGGCCTAAACAGCGCCGGAATTGGTGTTGGCGCAGATGTCACCGATCAGGCCGCGACTGTTTTGCCGGCCGGTATTGTTGTCGCCCCCAGCGGCGACTCCAGTCTGGGTTCAACCAACGGATTGCTGGCGGACGCGAATGGCGTGCCGATGCGCTATCCGACACCGGATCGTGGTGACTCGATTCCCTATTTGGTGGATGCCACATATCTGCCGGCTGGCATCACGCTTTCCAATGCCTTGAATGCGGTCAGCAATGCATTTTCTGTTTGGTCGGCGGCGAGCAGCCTGAAATTTGTTTTTGCGGGAACTAATAATTTCGGTCAGGCCTCGGCGAACATCAATACCAACGACGGCGTTTTCCGCATCCAGCTTCATGATTATTACAATTATATTCCAGCCGGTAGCATTCTGGGTGAGGGCGGCAGTTATTTCACCGTGGGGTTGCTCAACAACGCCAACTGGGGGCCGGGCGGCAGGGTGGCCGGCATGGAGTTTGACCAGAGCCTCTGCGGGTTCGTCGTCCTGAAACATACGAACACCGCGATGCAGATGCTGTCCACTTTCACCGAGGTGTTGACGCATGAAATCGGTCATGCCATCGGGCTGGCGCATTCCAGCAACATCACCACCAACGATCCGGTGTTGGTCAATTCCATCATGTATTACCTCGCCCATGCGGACGGGCGCGGCGCGCAATTGAACAGCTATGACACCAACGTCGTGCGTGAAGTGCATCCGCTGAACCCGCCGCCATATTCGTATCCGCGTGTCATGGACATCACCACCTCGCCGTATGGTTCGGTGACAAATATTACCGGCATCAATCAAATCCAACTCCGCAGCTACGCCCTCCAGTCCACCAATCTGATTTTGGCTGTCACCAACGCCACCGCCGGTGCCGGCAACTTTTCCCTGGTTGGTAGTGTGCTTAGTTTTGCGCCCAATAATTATTACAATGCTGCCCGACTGGATCCGTCTACGACGTCATATTACGACCAAATTTATGCCCGATATTCCGACGGCAGCAACGCCTCGCCCTACATCAGCATCCGCACCATTTCCCTGAATGCAGATTCCGACTCGCCCGCTTCTGACGGCATACCCGACGAGTGGATGACCAATTACTTTGGTCATGCCGATCCGCGCGCCGGCGATAAATCTCGCGCCAGCGACGACGCGGACGGCGACAAGTTGACCAACCTTCAGGAATACATCGCCGGCATGAATCCCAAGGACGGCACCTCTGCCCAAAGCATCACGCTGATGAAAACCAACCTCCTGCAATGGCAGGCCAAGGCCTATGAATTATACGAGATTCAAAGCACGACGAATCTTGCCTCCACCAATTGGACGCGGTTCGGCAATCCCGTTTTGCCCACCACGGCCACCGGCACGGTTTCAAATTTTTACAATCCGGCAGCACCCTTTCGATATTTCCGCGTCAGCAAGGTGCCCTAAAGTTGTGATTTGTTCTTGAACGGGAACCTTGGTTAGGCTGTCTTAGTAAGTGCAGTCAAAACCAACCAAAAATCAAAATATGAACAAATTCAAACTTACCCTCGCATTGCTGGCCGGCCTGGCCGTTGCCGGCTTTACCACCACCGCCTTTGCTGCCGAAGCCAAGGAAGTCACCGTCACGGGTGATGCCTCATGCGCCAAGTGCGCGCTCCACATTGCCGACAAATGTCAGACGGTCGTGAAAGCCACTGTGGATGGCAAGGAAGTCAGCTATTATCTGACCGGCAAGGAAGCCAAGGATTTCCATGGCAAAATCTGCGGCGGTTCGTCCGAAAAAGTCACGGTCACCGGTTCCGTCACGGAAAAGGACGGCAAGGAAATGTTGAAAGCCACGAAGATCGAAGAAGCGAAGTAAATAAAAATTTTCTCACCCGCCGTCGGAATTTTTCCGGCGGCGTTTTTTTTATTTGGTGTGAAGATGATTGAACGCCACGCAGTCGGCATATTTTACGCCGCTGCCGCCGAAAATATCCAGTGCCGAACCGATGGTAAGGTCAACTTTTCCCTGACCGAGTTGCGTGATGGCTTCCAAGTCTGCCAGTGAATTGGCACCGCCGGCGTAAGTCGTCGGAATCGGCGCGAACCGGCCGAGCATGGAAACCAACTCGCGATCAATGCCGCGACACAAGCCCTCCACATCCACCGCGTGAATCAAAAACTCCGCGCAAAAAGCGGAAAACTTTTGGAGCGTCAGGTCATTCACTTCCAAGTCGGTAAATTTTTGCCAGCGGTCGGTTACGACGAAATAGCTGGCACCGCGCTTTCGGCAGCTCAAATCCAAAACTAATTTGTTTTTGCCAATGGCTTTGACGAGTTTCTCCAGCCGCGCCCAATCCACACGACCTTCGCGAAAAACCCAGCTCGTGACGATAACGTGCGACGCACCGGCATCGAGCCAGTCATGCGCGTTCGCGGCATTCACGCCACCGCCGAGATGCAGGCCACCGGGATATGCCGCGAGCGCTGCGCGGGCTTCGGCTTCGTTGCCAGCACCGAGCTGGATGACGTGACCGCCAGTTAGTCCGTCGCGCCGGTAAAGTTCGGCGAACCACGCGGCGGACTTCTCCGAGATAAAATTGGTGCGCGCGCCGGCGTCGCTGAGCGTGCCGCCGACGATTTGCTTCACTTTGCCTTCATGCAGGTCAATACACGGGCGAAACATGGTGTCAGGCTAGAATCATGCGGCAAAAAATCACACTAAAAAATGCGAGGGGGGCGTTTTACGATTGCTTCTGCGTGCGCATGTAATGAAACAGATACTGCTGAGCATAGCCGGCGTGCGGCCCAAAATGTGTGGCGGCGAAGTGACGCAGGCGTTTTGGACTGGCGCGGCGGCGGGGAAAATAGAGCTCCTGCAAGGCGCGCTCAATCCACACATCCACAGGAAAGGCGGTATCAAACCCATATCCGAACAGCAGCACGCAGTCGGCGATCTTCCCACCCACGCCGTGCAGCGTCATCAATTCTTCGCGGGCGGCGGCGTAGTCCAGCGTCCGGATTTTTTCCAAATTCAGTTTTCCTCCGGCGATCTGTCGTGCGGCATTCAGCAAACTCGGCGCGCGAAAACCCATCTTGCAATCACGCAGTTCGGCTTCCGTGCAGGCGGCGAGGCGGTGAGGGGTTGGAAAGCAAGCGAAGCCTGTCCTTGCGATCGGTTCTCCGTGGCGTTCGCAAAGCAGGGCGATTATTTGGCGGATTTGGACGATTTGTTTGGTGGACGAAAGGATGAAGGACGCAAGACATTCCCATGGATCCTGTCGCAACAACCGTAGCCCGCGACAGGCGACGATGGCTTCACGCATCGGTTCATCGTTAGGAAATGTTTTTTGAATGCCACCGAGGTCAACGTCCGTCTGGAGAAATTCGCGGAGGAAGTTCCAGTCGTCCACCGGCGCATGGGCGCGGGCATGGATGCCGGCAGATGTCTGTGTGAGTTGGATATAATATTTCCCCAGCACGCCGTTCCAGGATATGCCATCGCGTTGCCAGCGGAAAACCTGGCCGGAGTCCAGCGTGGCGGCGAGGTCGTAGTCGCGCACGGGCAGCAGGATTTCCGTCGCGGCCATTTTATTTTAAGCGATAGCAGCCGAAGATTTGCACGCGTTGAAAAATCCGACCGTCTTCGATTTTGATCTCGCGCACGCCGAGATTGGTCACGCTCTCAAATTCGGCGGCGATGCGTCCGGGCGCGGCGCGCGGTGTTTGGTCAACGACTTTTACCGATTCGCCTTGAAACCATTTTTTAAGCCAGCCGGCTTCCAGCGGATACGGATCAAGGCGCAAAATAAAAACGGCGTTTTCACCTTTCCGATGCTGGCGATAATTGTATTCGTCCCAAAATGGAAACTGATTGATCGGCCGGTCCGAATCTACGCAATAGACCAGTGGCGTGGCGGATTTGGCGGCGGCGCGGGCGGGTGCGGAGTAAAACGAATATAGCCCGGTCGTGCCATAATGGTCGGCGATGATGAAGGCGTTCGCGTCGAATTTCGCGCGCTCGGTCTCGACCGCTTGTGCGGTTTCGCGCCAGCCGACCAGCCGGTGGGCGGGATCCTTGTCGCCGGGAAGTTTGCCGCCGAGAAACTTCAGCAGTCCGCTATCGTGCATGAATGCGCTGGCGACGAGGCCGAGCAAAATGCCGGTGACAAGCCAAGGCTTGACGCGGAATTTGCTTTCGCTCCAGACCGCGACCATCAGGCAGAGCATCGGCGGCGCGGCGGCGGCGATCCAGTTCGGCTGCACACGCGAATGAAATGAAAACAGCCAGTGGCCGAGAAACACCGGTGCGCTCATGCAGAACAGGAAAAACCTGAGCGGTTTTTCTGCGCGCCGCCGCCACGCGACGAACAGCGCCGCCAGCGCGGCGATGCAGAAGACGGGGTTCAGCAGGCCCAATTCCGCGCCCGTGAATTCAAGGAAATAATTCAGGCTTTTCAACGCTCGTTCCGTGAAGGCGAGGTTTTCTGCCGGGCCGGTCATACCGGCGTCGCCGGCGACATGGCTCACGGTGATCCAACCGTGCTGTGCATTCCAGATGAGGACAGGCAAAGTGCAGATACCAAAAATGAGCGAGGCAAGCCACGGACCGGATTTTTTAAGATGCGCCCGTGCTGGTTGGTGCAGTGCGAAGAAGATTGCCCAGCAGACGAGTTGTAGCATCGCCGTGTATTTGCAGAGGAAACCGAGGCCGAGTGCGAGGCCGACGATAAGCCAGTCGCGCGTTTTGCCGTCCGGTTGCACCGCGCGCCAACCGGCGACGACCGCCCACATCCAGCACAGCACCAGCGGCGGATCGATCGTCATCAGCACCGAGCCGACAACGAGCAGCGGCACGGCGAAGGTGATGAGCAATAAAGTGAACGCCGCTTTCACGCCGACCTCCCGCGCCATGAACCGGAGCACGAGAATGCTTAAAATCGCCGCCAGCAACGGCGAGCAGAACCGAACGCCGAACTCCGTGTCGCCGAACAGATGAGTGCCGAACCATTGCAGCAGCGCGATGCCCGGCGGCTTGCTGTAATACGACAGGGCGAGGTGTTTCGACCAGAGCCATTGATACGCCTCATCCTGCGAGAGGTTGATGACGCCGCTGGCGAGATAAATCCAGCGGCCGATGAGTGCGAAGAGAATCACAAAATAGCCGAGATGAAGCCAATCAATGGTGGATTGCGGATTGCGAATTGCGGATGGGGAAACAGATTGTGGATTCAGCGGGTTGGGTAATTGCGCGTGCCAGTTCGGGAAAAATATTTTACCGATGGAATTCCAAATTATCTGTGTCGCGACGGCGAACGCGATAGCGTAGCCGGCGCCGAGAAGGCCGCCAGCCAGCACATCGCTGGGAAAATGCACGCCGTTATAGACGCGCGAAAACGCCACCGCCGCGGCGAGTGGAAATAGGAAGCGAGCACTGCGCCGGTAAAACAGAAACGCCACCGTCGCCATCGCGAACCAGTTGGCCGAGTGTGCGGAAGGGAAGCTGTGGTGGTTGGCAGTGCGCGGTAGCGAGCCGTCGGGCAGGGGGGCGACGTAACCTTTGCCGATCTGCCCGAAGAGTCGGGCGTCGGGCAGTGTGACGAACGGACGGTGGCGGCTAACGGCATCCTTGAGCGTGTTGATAACCAGCCCATCGCCGAGCGTGACAACCAGGATCAGCAGCAGCGTGCAAATCTTAAGGCGGGTTGAACCCCAGATCAGAATGGCGGGAACCGCGACAATCACGGCGGGCAGCCACGGCACGCCGTTGCCGCTCAAAATCGGCATGAGCCAGTCGAAAAACGGATTGGCCAGCGTGCCGTTGATGAAGCGGAACAGCGCGGTGTCGAGCGATTGCAGCCAATGCATGACCGCGAGTGTAGGCGGAAAACCGGATTTGGAAAACCGAATTGCGCGTCAGTAGCTGATGAGCGAGCGGACGGGGATGTTGCCGAGCTTTTCGCGACCATTTAGGAATTTGAGTTCGATGAGAAAGCCGGCTTCGAGGATTTTTGCACCCAGATTTTGCACGAGCGCAATGGCGGCGGCGGCGGTGCCGCCGGTGGCCAGCAAATCATCAATCAGCAGCACGCGCGCACCGGGCTTCAGCGCGTCGGTGTGCATCGCAATGGTGGCGTGACCGTATTCCAGGGCGTAATCCTGCTCAATGGTCGAATAGGGCAGTTTGCCTTTTTTGCGGACAGGCACGAAACCGGCTTGCAGCTTGATCGCAGCAGCGGCGGCGAAGATGAAGCCCCGTGCGTCAATGCCGACGACGGCGTCCACCGAGCCGGGCTGGAAATTTTTCGTGAGCAGTTCAATCGCGCCGGCAAAAAGCTTGGCATCGGCGAGCACGGGCGTGATGTCCTTGAACTGGATGCCCGGCTTGGGAAAGTCAGGCACGTTGCGGATGGCGGCTTCGATCTGGGTGGCGGTGGCGGATGCTGACATGGCTAGCTTTCCTTTGTTTTGGATTTTTCGAGTTTCTCGATCATTTTGCGGAGTTTGCGGAGCGCGAGATTTTGAATCTGCCGGACACGTTCGCGCGTGACGCCGAATTTTTCGCCGACTTCCTCCAAAGTTTTTTCGTTGCCGCCATCAAGGCCGAAGCGATAGCGGAGAATGGTCGCCTCGCGGTCATCGAGGTGCTTGACCATGTCCTGCAACATGCCGGTGACGGTCTTGTCTTCAAGCTCATCGTAAGGATTGATGGCACGTTCGTCCTCGACGATTTCAGAATAGCTGTTGGAGTCGTCGTCGCCCACCGGTGCATCGAGCGATGCCGGACGGATGGATGCGGTGCGCATCATCGAGATGCGGGCGGCGGTGGTGCCCAGTTCGGCGGACAATTCTTCATCCGTCGGTTCGCGGCCCAATTCCTCCTGCATCTTCATGGCCGTCCGGCGCATCTTGGAAATTTTATCCACGAGATGAACCGGCAAACGGATGGTCTTGGACTGATTGGCCAGCGCGCGTTTGATGGACTGCTTGATCCACCACGAGCCGTAGGTGGAAAGTTTGCCGCCTTTTTTCGGGTCAAAGCGCTCGACGGCTTTCATCAGGCCGATGTTGCCCTCGCTGATCAGATCCAGCAGCGGCAGGCCGATGCCTTCATAATCGCGGGCGATTTTCACGACGAGGCGGAGGTTCGCCTTGATCATGTGTTCGCGGGCTTTTTTGTCGCCCCTTTTGATGCGTTTGGCGAGGTCGATTTCCTCCTGCACGGTCAGCAGTTTCACCTGGCCAATTTCACGGAGGTAAAGCTTGATGGCGCTGTCGCCGTCCATCCGCTCGGCTTCGCGTCGGAGAAACTGCGTGGTATCACCTTCCACGGGCTGAGCCACCGGTGCATCAGCTAACACGGTAATCGGCGGCGATGGCGGCGACGGTGGTAAAACAACTTGCGGAGGCGCGGGAATGGAAATTTTCTGCTTCCATTTTACCGGCGTGGATTTGCGTTTATTTTTTTTAACCGCCATGACGAGGCAAAAGTTAAGCCGTCAGCGTCTGGCGGCAAGCAAATTAACTGCGGTCGTCGCGGGCGGCGGAAACGTAATAGAGCAATTGCAGCACGGAGTTCACGAGCGCCGCTACATAGGTGAGCGCGGCGGCACCGAGAACTTTGCTCACGCCTTCGCGTTCGGTTTCACGGACGAGGCCGAGGCGGAAGAGCATTTCCTTGGCCCGCGCGCTGGCATCGTATTCCACCGGCAGCGTGACGAGTTGGAAAAGCGTCAGTACCGAGAAAATCGCCACGGCAATCATCATGTAGTGCGGGATGATGTGAAGAAACATGCCGAGCAGCATGACGCCCATCCAGGCGTAGCTTGCAAATTGCGTCACCGGTACCAGCGCCATGCGCAGGTTGAACATGGCGTCCTGATGCAGATGTTGCAGCGCGTGGCCAGCTTCGTGTGCCGCCACGCCGACGGCGGCGATGGAGTTGCCGTGAAAATTATCCGATGACAAAAATAGCGCGCGTTTCGTCGGGTCATAATGATCGGTCAATTCGCCTTCCACCTCTTCCACGGGCATGTCGGTGAGACCAGCGTCGTCAAGGATGCGTCGTGCCGCCTCTGCGCCGGTCATGCCGGAATCCACCGGCACCTCGCGATATTTGCCGTAGGCGGCGTGTAATTTCATCTGTGCCCAGAGGCCGATGACCAATCCAGGCAGCATCACGAACAAAATGTATTTTGTGTCCCAAAACAGCATAAATTTTTTAGTTGTAAATTTGACAGCGCGCCGGGAAATCCATTCAACAGAAAGCTGCGCCGCCGGAAGATTAAAGCACAATTATCGCCGGCCCGCAACTTACGGCCGCACGATGGCTGTCAAATCGCGGTTCTTGAACTTCACCATGTCCAACCCGCGCACGTGGAACTGCGTTCCACCCACTGCCGGCCAGTTCGGCAATTCGCTCGTCGGCAGCACGAGGATGAACGGCGGCGTGTTGGTCAGAAAATCTTTCGCCAGCTTCACGTCGCCGAGTGTGACCAGATTGGTCGTCACGCTGCGGAATTTCCAGACTAGGCTTGGCTCCGTGTAGCCGAAGCAGCCGACTTTGGTTTCCGGTCGGACGTGGGCTTTCACTTCGCGCCAGAGATTTTCCGTGAGCAGATAATTTCTGGCGATGGCAAATCCGCCGAGCATCAGCACCAGAATGAAAATGCTCATCGCCGCCAGCCGCCGGTTGAACCACGCAAAGGCATGGTTTTCGCGCCCGAGTTGCAACGCCAGCCAGAGCGCGATGCACGGGAACGCCGGCATCGTGTAGTGCGGCAGTTTCGTCCGCACCAGCGAGAACGCCGTGAACACCAGCGCCGCCTGCACCAGCAGATACCAGCCAAGGTCGTCCCGATTTCGCTCCGGCCACCAGCGTCGCAACGTGGACGGCACGCGCGTGGACCACGGAAAAAAGCTGATAAAAAACGTCACGAAATACAGTGGCAAGAGCGCGACAAAGCCCGCCATGCCGGCGAGGCCGTGACCGTCAATCACGCCGACAGAGCGGAACAAGACGTGTTCGCCCAAGCCTACCGCAAAATATTGGCCGTGGGTTTGAGTCATCGCCGGAATGCCCCAGCATGCCGCCAGTGCCATCGTCACGATCAAGCCGATGATTGTTTCCATCACCGGCAGGTGGAAGGAATCTTTTCGCAATGCGCGGCCTAAGATCATGCCGCCGAGCGGCAGCCATGCCACCGGGCCTTTCGCCAGAAAGCCAAGTGCCAGCGTGACGTAAAAAATCCACCACCAAGTTTTGCGGCGAGATTGTTCCGGTCGCGTCAATTCCCAACCGCTCCAGACGGCCAGCGTGGTAAAGAAAACCATCGCCATGTCCGCCGTCGCCACGCGCCCGATGATGGCGACGTGCAGTCCGGCCACGAACATCACGCCGGCGATGAAGGCGGTTTTATTTTCGCTGGAAATTTTTCTTCCCCAACGCACGAGCAGCAGCGCGGTGGCCGTGGTGAACAGCACGGACGGCAGACGAGCGGCGAAATCATTTTCGCCGAAAACCTTGTAGCTGGCCATCTGGCACCAGTAAATCAGCACCGGTTTGTCGAAGCGCCACGCGCCGTTGAACCACGGCACCACGATATCGCCGCGCTGGAGCATCTCGCGTGAGGCTTCGGCGAACCGTGTCTCGTCGCGGTCGGTGAGCGGCAGAATCCAGTTGCCTGCCAGCAACAAGACGAGGCTCAACAGCAGAATCGAGCGCTGCGGGCGCGCGGCGAGTTTTTCCAGCCAGGATGACATCGGCGGCTAGTTTAGCGTTTTGGTTTTTATTTACCAGCGCAACGCGGTAAAGTCGCGGCATGAAAAGTTCTTCCGCCACCAAGCCTGTCCGGTGGCTATGGCTGCTGGCCGGCTTGGGTGCGGTCGCAGCGGCGTTCTTTTTGGACAATCGGGTGGATGCCGCGCTGGACGCGACGCACAAACCGGCGTTGCAAAACTTCGCTTGGTGGTGTTCCAAACTCGGCGAGGGCTGGGTGCCGGCGGTGGTGGCGATTTTCCTCGCCGCGGTTTTCGTTTTGCTGAATCGTCCTGTCGTCGCTGCCAAAATATTTTTTGTGATGCTCGCCTGCGAAGTGACGGGACTGGCGGCGACCATCCTCCGGGTGCTGTTCGGTCGCACCCGACCGCTGGCGCATGTGTCCCAGGGATTTTACGGTGTATGGCATGATGGGCATTGGATTCTCGGCAAGTTTGAATTCAGCTCATTTCCTTCCGGTCACGCGGCCACGGCGGTTGGACTCGCGGCGGCAATTTGGCTGGTGCATCGTGGCTGGGGAGTTCTCGGAATGCTCTATGCGTTGGCGGTGGCGTGGTCGCGGATGGCGCTGCAATGCCATCATCTTTCTGACGTGCTGGCGTCAGCGGTGTTGTCCATCGCGCTGGTGATTTGGCTCAAACCGCTCCTGCTGCCATCAGTGGAATTTCAGTTCGGGAACCTCCACCGCGCTTGGCGGAAAAAATAATTGCGGATCAGATTTCCAAAACCTTTTCAAACTTGGTCAGGTTGCGGGCACCGGTTTTGAGCACCAGCGCATCGTCCTCCAGCCGCACACCGCCGATTTCCGGATAATACAAGCCGGGTTCGACCGTGACGACCTGCCCGATTTTCAATGTCCCCAGTGAAAGTGCTCCCAGACGTGGCGCTTCGTGAATCTCCAGACCGAGTCCATGGCCGGTGCCGTGAAAAAATCCCTGCATCCGTCCGTTGACCTTGCCGGTGGCATAACCTTGTTGTTCGAAAAAAGTTTGCACCGCGAGGTGAACCGCGCTCGTCGCGACGCCGGAACGAATTTTTGAGAATGCAATTTTCTGGCCGCGCTTGACCGTGTCGTAAAGCTTCCGCGCGGCCTCGGTGGCCCGACCACGGACAACCGTGCGCGTGATGTCGCCAAAGTAACCGGTCTTTTGTGAGCGCGGAAAAATGTCGAGGATGATCGGCTCGTGGGCGCGGAGCTGGCCGTGGCCGCGTTCATGCGGGTCGCAGGCCTGGATGCCGCCGGCGACAATGGTGTTCGCTGGCTGTCCGCCTGCTTGCAAGATCGCGGTGTCAATCACGGCGCGCAGGCGTTCGCTGGTCAAGGGTGCGTTGCGGTAGGTCAGCTTGCGGCCCCGGCCAATCTTGGAATTTTTCAGCACCTGCAAACCCTCGGCCAGACCGACCTCAGCCATCATCAGCGCGGCGGAAATTTTTTTCACCTCGGCGTCGGTCTTGATTTCGCGGCGCGGAAAAAATGTTCCGTGGCGGAGGTTGAGGTGGATGCCGGCGCTTCCCAGTTCCCGTGCGAGGCCAAGCGGAAAAGTTTCCGGCACGGTCACGCGGCGGATTTTTTGGGACCGCAAGACTTCGGTGATGACATCAGCCGGTCGGGGATGAGTGATGCCGCGTTCGCGGATTTTTTTCTGGAGTTCCGAAAGCGGCAGCAGATCGCAGTGCGGTGCGGCGGCCCGCACGCGGTCGATTTCCAGGTCGCTTAAGATGAGGATGGGGCGGCCGTTGATTTGCAGGAACGTGAACGGGTCGCCGATGAAAACGCCGGTGGCGTAAAGCAGATTCGCATCGCGTTCGCTGTCGGCGAACAGCAGCAGAGTTTCGTTCGTCTTCATTCTCAATCAGAGGTCGAACAACCGGTCACCAGGGGTCTGCCGGTTTAAGGTTGGTAGAGAAAATACGGCAGACCGGCGCGGAGCTTCGGCGGATCAATGCCGAGGTTCAGCTTGATATCGTGCGACTGGCTGCTCTGGCCGAACAGCGAAAGAAAATTCGAGAGGTCGTAGCGCTCATGGTATTCGACCAGGTTTGAATCCGGAATGCGGGCAAGTTTTTGGGCGCGATCCACGGCGTCATCGAAATCGCCGATCTCGTCCACCAGACCGAGTTCCAGCGCCTGTTTGCCGGAGACGACCCGGCCATCGGCGAAATCCTCCCAGTTGTCGGCAAGTGACTTGCCATTTTTTTTGTTCAGGTCATGCGCGGCGGCGCGGCCATCGGCCACGACGTCCTTGAATTTCTGATAGGTCTCGTCGATCAACCCCTGCACCAGCGCGTGTTCTTCGGCGGGAATTTCATTCGTCGCCCGTTCGCCGCTCAACATATCCTTGAACTTGCCGCTTTTGTAGGTCATCGGCGCAACCCCGACCTTGTCCATCAGGCCGCGATAATTCCAGCCGTGCATGATGACGCCGATGCTGCCGGTAAGCGTGAGTTCGTTGGCGACAATCCAGCGGCAGCCAGACGAGATATAATAACCGCCGCTCGCCGCCAGGCTGCCCATCGAGCAAATCACCGGTTTTTTGGACTCGTTCTGGAACGACCGGATTTCCTTGTAAATCTCGTCCGAGGCCAGCACTTCGCCCCCGGGAGAATCCACCTTGAGGATCACGGCCTTCACGCGCTTGTCGTCGCGCGCGCGGTCGAGTTGTGCGGCGATGACATCCACCATGTTGTTACCGCTGCCGTCAAATTCGTGGCTGGTAATGATGCCATCCACGGTGATGACGGCGATTTTGTTGGCCGACTTGTTGTTTTCAAGGATGAACTCATCCAGCTTGGGGCCGGCTTCGCGGGCGGAACCAAACGCTTCGGTGTGGAGGCCGTGTTTGAACGACAATGTGTTCATGACCAATTGCGTGAGGTTGCCGAAGAGGCTGACCGCGAGAATCACCGCGAGAATGACGGCGGTAATCATCCAGCCACGGCTCTTGCGCGGTTTGGGTGGCGGAGCGATGATCGGCGGCGGCGCAAACACGGGCGCGGCTCCGTCGGCAGAAGTGAAATTGGGATTGTCCATACCGGTTGAAACTAGCCCAAAGCCGTCAACGCAGCAAGCATCCAAGCGTTGAGTTAAAACGGAAATCCTTTATGAAAAAATCCTGCGAGAAAGCAGCCCATGATTGCATTCCTGAAACGATGGCAGTTTAAATGAGGATCAGGTTGGGTTCGACATTGATTTCAACCCGGCATTCTGTGTGGGCAAAAAGATATTTTTTTATTGACGTATTTTTTAAGTGCCCAATAATTGGACGACCAAAAGCTAAGACCAAATACTAAAAACAAGCCCGATGCATCCTTGTTTCCGCATATCAGTCGCAGGTTTGATTCTCTGCGCTGTGCTTTGGTTCTTGCCTGAAAGGGTCAATGGCCAGATTTATGTCGCCAATTATTCCGCGGGCACGATTGGCGAATACAATCTTGATGGCACGACGGTCAACACCTCGCTGATTTCTGGTTTGAGCGGCCCCAATGGTTTGGTAGTTTATGGCGGATACCTTTTTGTCGCGAATTACTCTGCCGGCACGATTGGCGAATACAACCTTGATGGAAGTGTGGTCAATGCCTCGCTCATTTCGGGGTTGAACAATCCGGTGGGGCTTGCCGTGTCGGGAGGAAATATCTTCGTCGCAAACTTTGGCACCGGCACGATTGGCGAATACAATCTTGATGGCACGACAGTCAATGCCTCGCTCATTTCCGGTCTGAGCGGCCCGCAAGGTTTGGCGGTGTCAGGCGGCAATATCTATGTGGTGAACCACTACGCCAATTCAATCGGCGCCTACACCACTCTGGGCGCGACCGTGAACATCTCGCTCATTTCCGGCTTGAGTGGCCCGCAAGGCATCGCGGTCTCGGGCGGCAATATTTATGTCGGCAACGGCGGCAACAACACGATTGGGGAATACACCACTTTGGGGGCGACGGTAAACTCTCGCTGGTTTCCGGTTTGAGTTCACCGGACACGCTCGCGGTGTCCGGTGGGGAAATTTATGTGGCCAACTTCGGCAACAATACGATCGGCGCATACACCACTTTAGGGGCGACGGACAACGCCTCGCTGGTTTCAGGGTTGAATGGCCCGTATGGCATCGACGTCGTGACCACCCCGGAACCTTCCACGCTGGCCTTGACCAGTTTAGGCGGGGCGTTACTCCTGTTATTCCGTCGGCAGCGGCAACAAGTCGATTGACCAATCTTGTCGGTATTCTGAAAAGTTGGTAGGTTTTTGTTTTTTTCTTCATCACTATTTTTCATGTTGACGTTTCTAAACGTTTATTTAGCATCCGCCAAACCCGACCCGCAATTCGTCATTAAAAAATGAAAAAGTTTCTAACTTTAATAGCCGTAATCGCAATCACCGCATTTACCAGCCAAGGCCAAATCTCTTATTTTGATGCCCTCTGGTCAGGGGCACCCAATGGCAATGGAGCCAGCGCTTACGCGGTCATCGGCATCGACACCACGTTAATACCGAATCCAGGGTCATACATTAATTCTGCCGCTCTGCCATCATGGCTGAGCAGCATTACTTTGACGGTCAGCGGGGCCTCTTCAGGGAACGGCACTTTTACCTTGTCTGATTTTAAAGGTATGGTTTGGAATACGTATGGAGCGACTCTTAATCTCGGCACCGAATTAGTTGGGCAGACGACTCCTAATTATCCGTGGGGGACACCAGCAGTCGGCACATCTGGTGATTTTAATTTCTTTAATGCTGTTTCCTCGCCTACGGCACCAAATGGAGTTAACACCTTTGAGCTTAAAACAGCCGGAGGCGCTGGTGATTTAATGAATTTAACTTCATTTCAGCCGGCTCCCGAACCGTCCACACTAGCCTTGGCGGGTCTGGGCGGTTCGTTGCTGTTACTATTGCGTCGCCATCGGAAATGAGCTGATTTAATTTAAATCGCCCCGCTCTGGGAAACTGGAGCGGGGTTTTCTTTATGTTGCCATTTTAGCCGCCGCCATTATCCAAAACGCGGATTTAGTTGGCAAAATTGGCCAAAAGTGGCTTGACGCCAGCACTCCGGCAAATTAACCTGCTCCGACAAATGAAAGTCAATTCACAAGCCGTCACGCTGGTAGTCGTCGTAGTTAGCGACGCCGTGAGTGCTTGTTGAACACGAATTTGACAAGAACCCACGGCTGGCAACGGCTGTGGGTTTTTTGTTACCTTGTGCCGCCCGAGCCACAACCAAACTGAAAACATGAGCAAGACAACTGAATCCGCGAAAGCGAAACCGGCAAAACCAAAGTCCACCGTCAAACGCGCCGAGGTCGGCACCGTGAAGTTCGGCCGCGACATCCTCGTCGAGGCGCTCGAACGCGAAGGCGTGGAAGTGATTTTTGCCTATCCCGGCGGCGCGAGCATGGAAATCCATCAGGCGCTGACCGCGTCCAAGAAAATTCGCACGATTTTGCCGCGCCACGAGCAGGGCGGCAGCTTCGCGGCGGAAGGCTACGCGCGCGTCACCGGCAAGGCTGGCGTTTGCCTCACGACCAGCGGCCCCGGCGCGACGAACCTCGTCACCGCCATCGCCGATGCCTATATGGATTCCACGCCGCTCGTCGCCATCACCGGTCAAGTGAATCAGGCCATGATCGGTCGTGGCGCGTTTCAGGAAACGGACATGATCGGCGTGACGCTGCCCATTGTGAAGCACAGCTATCTCGTCACGGATATCAACGACCTTCCGCGCATCGTGAAGGAGGCGTTTTACATCGCGCAATCCGGCCGGCCCGGCCCCGTGGTGATTGATATTCCAAAAAATATTCAACAAGCCAAGACGCAGCCCGTTTGGCCGACATTGGAGCAAATCAAAAAAGGTTTGCGCGGTTACAACCAGCCGGAATTAAAGGCGGACGACATCGCGTTGAACGAAATCATCGGCCTCATCGAGAAGGCCGAGCGCCCTGTGATTTATTGCGGCGGCGGCATCGTGAGTAGCGGCGCGGCCGTGGAACTGAAAAAATTTGCCGAGGCGACGAACATTCCCGTGACCACGACGCTCATGGGCATCGGTGGTTTTCCCGAAACGCATCCGCTCTCGTTGCGCTGGCTGGGTATGCACGGCTCCGCTTCGGCGAACTGGGCGGTGAACGGCGAATATGAATACCGCAAAGACCCGAACGGCCCGCTCGTGAAGCTGAAGGACGGCGCGGACTTGCTGCTCGCGTTCGGCGTGCGTTTTGACGATCGCGTGACCGGCAAGTTTGAGGAATTTTGCAAGCACGGCACGATTGTCCACCTCGACATTGACGCGTCGGAATTGAACAAAAACCGCAAGGCGAATCTCCCGATTGTCGGCGACATCAAGGACGCGCTCACGCGTTTGAACAAACTTGTCGCGCAACGCCCGGTTCAAAAGAAACACACCGCTTGGCTCGCGCAGATTGACGAGTGGCAGAAAAAGGCGCCGTTCGCCTATCGCATCACGCCGGAAATCGCGAACAGCGACCACATGGTGGATCACATGCAGGGCAATGAGAGCGAAGTCATCTTGCAGCAGATGGTCGTCGAGACACTTTACGATCTTACCAAGGGCGACGCCTATATCACCACCGGCGTCGGCCAGCACCAGATGTGGGCGGCGCAGTGGTATAAATACAAATTCCCGCGCCAGCTCGTCACCAGCGGCGGCCTCGGCTCGATGGGTTACGGCTATCCCGCCGCGCTCGGCGTGAAGGTGGCGCATCCCGACAAGCAGGTGATCGACATCGACGGCGACGGCTCGTTTTTGATGAACATCCAGGAGCTCGCCACGGCGCATGTGGAGAAGATCGCCGCGAAAGCCATCATCCTGAACAACCAGCACCTTGGCATGGTGGTGCAGTGGGAGGATAATTTCTACAAGGGCAACCGTGGCCACACCTATCTCGGCGACCCGAAACATCGTCCGGAGATTTATCCCGACTACGTCCGCGTCTGCAATTCCTTCGGTGTGAAATGCGAGCGCGTGATGTTCAAGAAAGATTTGCGCGCCGCCATCCAGCGGATGCTCGACGCCGATGAGCCCTACGTTCTCGACGTGGTGGTGCCTTACAGCACGCATGTAATCCCGTTCATTCCCGCCGGCAAGACTGTGGCGGACATGATCTGGAAGGCGTAAATAAAAGTTAAAATCCTCAACGGCGCGGTTGATTTTTCACCGCGCCGTTTTGTTTTCACTTTCATCAAAAATTGTCTGGATTAAAAACGGAGTTTCGCCAGGGTGATCCCATGTTTAGACTGTGGTTATGAATACGAATGGCCTTACGCCCGCCCAACTGGCCGCCACCATTGACCACACGCTGCTCAAGGCTGACGCTTCGCAGGCACAAATCGAGCAACTCTGCGCCGAGGCGCGGGAGCACAACTTTTTTTCCGTCTGCGTCAACGGTTCATGGGTGGCGGCCGCGCGACATTATCTGGACGGTTCTGACGTGAAAGTCACGAGTGTCGTCGGGTTTCCGTTGGGCGCCATGGCGGCGGATGTGAAGCGATTCGAAACGGAAGTGGCGATTGATGACGGTGCCCACGAGATAGATGTGGTGCTGAACATCGCCCGGCTCAAGGCGGGCGAGGACAAATATGTTTTGCGCGAGCTTGTTGACGTGGTTGAGGCCGCGGACGAGCGCACGGTCAAAGTGATTTTGGAAACTTGTCTCCTGACTGCTGCGGAAAAAGTCCGGGCCTGCCAAATCGTCGTGGAGAGCGGTGCACATTTTGTGAAGACCTCCACCGGTTTCAGCACCGCCGGCGCAACGGTGGCCGATGTGAAGTTGTTGCGTGAGAGTGTCGGTCCGAAATTTGGCGTGAAAGCTTCCGGCGGCGTGCGAGATTTACAGGCTGCTTTGGAGCTGATAGCTGCCGGCGCTACACGGCTGGGCACGTCATCAGGCGCAGCAATCATGGAAGAACTGGCCGGTCTCCGGGTTGGAAATTAGCTTTATAGCTGTTCATTGAGAACCCGGCTTCTGGCGCAGGCTGGATGCAGCTGAGTATTCCTATTTTTCAGGAAGATACTTTCTTGCAAACTTTATCAGACGGCGACCAGACAACCGGAAACGCAATGTGCCGCGAAAAAATCCCGAGCAATAGGCTTCTTGCCGATGGTGGTAATGCAATTCAACATTGATTTGTTGAACGGTGGTGCAGTCCGCCAAAGATCGTAAGACCAACTGGTCGGGGTTGAAATACGACCGCTTCAATTTCCAGATGATTTTTGCCAGCAAGGCGTGATAGCGGGGGATGCATTGCATCAGGACCATTTGTTCAAAGGTCTCGTTGGTGATTCCCAACTGGCTGCAACAAATATCCCGAAATGTTTTCATAAGCCGAACCTATTGCCTCATCAGTTGTAGATGGCGCGAGCCGGTGCGTCAAGTGGCGGCCGTGTTGGCTGTCATTTCCCGCTAAAACCAGACCAGCATCACGTTGGCAATTTGCACACTCTCAAAGTATTTGAGGCTGCGCCTTTTCCGGCTCCACGCCCAAATCTTTGATGGCTTTTTCCACCACTTTGGGGTCGATCAATTTACGTTCCGCCAGCGCGTAGAGCGTGCCGATGACGGTGCTCTCCACGTCCACCCCAAAGAACCGGCGCAGCCGGGCACGCGTATCACTGCGGCCAAAACCCTCCGTGCCGAGCGTGAATAATCCGCCGGGCACCCACGGCGCAATCTGATCTGCCACCGTCCGGATGTTGTCCGACACTGCCACAAACGCGCCCGCTTCTTTTGCGAGCAGGGTTTCGACGTAAGATTTTTTCGCCGGCTGTGTCGGGTGCAGCATGTTCCAGCGCTGGCAACGGATCGCGTCGCTGCGCAGCAATTTGTAGCTGGTCGCGCTCCAGACGTCGGCACTGACGCCGTATTCTTCAGCGAGAATGGTCTGCGCTTTCAACGCGGATTGCATGATGCTGCCGCTGCCAAAGATGTGCGCCTTGATCTTTTTGCCTTCCGGCCCGGATTTGAATTTATACAACCCTTTCAGAATGCCGTCCTCGACGCCGGCGGGCATCGGCGGCTGCGGATGATTCTCATTATATAGCGAGAGGTAATAATAAATGTCTTCGTGCTCGGCGAACATCCGCTTCATGCCATCGGCGACGATCACCGCGAGTTCGAAACCAAACGCCGGATCGTAAGGCAGACAGGTCGGAATGGTGCTCGCATGCAGCAAGCTGTGACCGTCCTGATGCTGCAAGCCTTCGCCGTTGAGCGTGGTGCGCCCGGCGGTTGCGCCGAGAATGAAACCCTTGGCGCGGATGTCGCCGGCCAGCCAGAACAGATCGCCGACGCGCTGCAAGCCGAACATCGAGTAATAAGTGTAAAACGGGATCATCGGCACACCATGCGAGGCGTAGCTCGTGGCGGCGGCAATGAACGATGACATCGCGCCGGCTTCGCTGATGCCTTCCTCCAGAATCTGCCCGTCTTTTTTCTCCAGGTAATAAAGCAGCGATTTTTTATCCACCGGCTCGTAAAGCTGGCCTTTCGGCGAATAGATGCCGTAGTCCTTGAACAGCGCGTCCATGCCGAACGTGCGCGCCTCGTCGGGGATGATCGGCACAACGTTTTTGCCGACGGTTTTGTGGCGCAGCAAAATGGTCAACAGCCGCACAAACGCCATCGTGGTCGAGGCGTCGGAGGCGGAACCCTTCAAAAATTCCGCGAAATAATCCAGCTTCGGCACGTCGAGCGTCACCGGTTTGACGATGCGCGCCGGCACGAATCCGCCGAGCACTTTGCGGCGCGCGAGCAGATACTTGGTCTCCACGCTGTCCGGTGTGGGTCGGAAGAACGGCGTTTCGGCGATGACATCGTCGCTGATCGGGATGTCGAAACGCTTGCGGAACTCGCGCAGTTCCTTCTCGTTCATTTTTTTCTGCTGGTGCGAAATGTTTTTGCCTTCGCCCGCCTCGCCGAGACCGTAGCCCTTGACGGTTTTGGCGAGCACGACAGTCGGCTGGCCTTTATGCTCGCTCGCCGCCTTGTAGGCCGCATACATCTTGCGCACGTCATGGCCGCCGCGCAGCAGCTTGGAAATCTGCTCGTCGCTCAAATGGTTCACGAGTTCGAGCAATTCGGGATATTTGCCGAAGAAATGCTTGCGCGTGTAGCTGCCCGGCTCGACGACATATTTTTGGTAGTCGCCGTCCACACATTCTTCCATGCGCTTGAGCAGCAGGCCGGATTTGTCGCGCGCGATGATTTCGTCCCATTCGGTGCCCCAGATCACCTTGATGACGTTCCAGCCGGCACCGCGGAAAAGGCCTTCCAATTCCTGGATGATTTTCCCATTGCCGCGCACCGGGCCGTCGAGCCGCTGCAGATTGCAGTTCACCACCCAGATGATGTTGTCGAGATTTTCGCGGGCCGCGAGCGTGATTGCGCCGAGCGATTCGGGTTCGTCGCTTTCGCCGTCGCCGAGGAACGCCCAGACCTTCGGCTCGTCCTTCCAGTTCGTCAAGCCGCGGGCCTGCAGGTAGCGGTTGAGCCGCGCCTGATACAGCGACATGATGGGGCCAAGCCCCATTGAGACCGTTGGGAACTGCCAGAACTCGGGCATCAGATACGGATGCGGATAGGATGACAGCCCGCCGCCCTCCGCGAGTTCCTGCCGGAAATTCTGCAGATCTTTTTCATTCAGGCGGCCTTCCATGTAGGCGCGCGCATACATGCCGGGTGCGGCATGGCCCTGAAAATAAATCTGGTCGCCGGGAAAATCCTCCGTGCGGCCGCGGAAAAAATGGTTTTGCGCCACCTCGTAAAGCGTCGCCGAGGACGCGAACGACGCGATGTGTCCGCCGACGTTCGTATTCGAGTTCGCCTTCACCACCATGGCCATCGCGTTCCAGCGCATGATGCTCTTGATGCGGCGCTCGATGGCCCGGTCGCCAGGATATTCTGGCTGTTGCGCGGCGGGGATCGTGTTGACGTAAGGCGTGGCCAGTCCGGCGGACGGACGCGGCGCGGCTCGCAGCTCCTGCGCGAGTTTTTCAAGCAATTGTGCCGTGCGTTCCGTTCCCTGGCTTTCCATCGCCAGTTCAAAAACCGAGCGGAAGGAATCCGCCAGCTTGTCGCCATTGCCGCCGGCCGCAGCGGCGGCGCGGGAACCGTAAATATCTTTTTTGGATGCTTTCACTTGGTTAAGCTTGCTCCGCAGACACGGAAACAACCTTGGCATATTAAACCGAATTTGTCTCCGTGTCGCTAGTGAAATCAAAATCCGAAAATGTTGCGCCTCGACTTAAATCTCACCGCACCGGCCGAACAACTGGCGGCGGATGAGGCGGTTTTAGACTGGTGCGAGGCCGGTCACGGCGATGAGGCGCTTGTGTTCTGGGAGCCGTGCGTGCCTTTCATCGTGGTCGGTTATGCCAACAAAGTTACCACCGAGGTGAACGTCGCGGCCGCCGAGACCGGCGGTGTTCCCGTTTTCCGGCGTTGCTCCGGCGGCGGCACCGTGGTGCAGATGCCCGGCGGATTGAATTACAGTTTGATCCAGCGGATTGAAGAGAACAGCCCGACCCGAAACATCACCTCGGCCAACCAGTTCATCATGGAGAAAAACCGGGCGGCGATTGAAAAGGAATTAAGAAGCCAGATTTCAGAAGCCAGAGTTACCGTGCGCGGTCATACGGATCTGTGCCTTGGTGACTTAAAATTTTCCGGAAACTCCCAGCGTCGCCGGAAAAACTTTCTGCTCTTCCACGGCACGCTGTTGTTAGGTTGCGATTTGAAACTCGTAGGCGAACTGTTGTCGATGCCGTCACTGCAACCCGACTATCGTGCGAGCCGCTCACACGAAAAATTTATCACGAACCTGAATTTATCTGCCGAAAAAGTCAAAACCGCGCTGGCAGAAGCGTGGGTTTCGAATGAGCCGATGCCCAATCCTCCGATGGATGAAATCAAAAAACTGGCGCGGGAGAAATACGCCACGCGCGAGTGGAATTTCAAATTTTAGAGCCGTTCCGCCAGCGCCGCCTGGCTCTTGGCAAAAACTTCCTCGTGCAGCGAGCGTCCGTGCGCGTCAATCGTCACCACCGCCGGAAAATCAACGACCGCCAGTTCCCAGATGGCTTCCGGCGAACCGAATTTTTCGAGGAAGTAAACATTGTTCACCTTCTTGATGCACTCGGCGAGCACCTGGGCCGCGCCACCGACGCCGTGCAAATACACGCAGCCGTATTCCTTGCATGCCGCTTGTGTTTTTGGCCCCATGCCGCCCTTGCCGATGACACCCCGCAAACCAAAATCGCGGATGACCTGCCATTGATAGGGTTCTTCGCGGATGGACGTCGTCGGGCCGGCGGCGGTGCAAATGTAGCTGCCGTCCGCCTGCTTCATCATCACCGGGCCGCAGTGATAGATGATGCCGTCCTTGAAGCTCACGCCGTCCGGCAGCGCGCCGCCCTCGTGGAGATATTTATGCACTGCGTCGCGTCCGGTGAACACCGTGCCGGAGATGAGCACCTCGTCGCCGACTTTCAGCGCGCGGATTTTTTCTTCGTTAAAGGGAAAGGAAAGCTTGATCATTTGCTTGTGTGATAATTGTCCGCCCCATTTCAGAAAAAACAAATCAAAAAGTCCACATAAACCTTTTGCGAGCGAGAGGAATTGTCTTCACAGCAAGAGCAAGGCGGGGCAAAGTCATGATCTTGAGAACCACCACAATCATAAGGCCGCCTCGATGAAAACCTGGCTGCAAATCCGCGTTGCATTTTGTCTGCTCGCCCTTTTCTGCACGACCGTGCCAGCCCAAACGCCGTCGCTCCGGCTGGATGACAAGGGCATCACCATCAACGCCGGCGAGATGGGACAATTTATTTTGAACTATCCTGTGCTGGTTGGCGAACGATGGGATCAAGTGCGCAAGCCAATTGAAAAAAACATCGTGGGTAACACGGCCAGCATCAAATTTGATGCCGGCGCGCAGGTTGGCGTTGAATTGAAGCCGGCCACGGGCGAATTGATTCTGAGCCTGTCGCATTTGCCGGCGGATGTGAGGGCGCTGCGTTGTGAAATGCTCATAGATTTCAATTTTGCTGGCGGCGGGTCTTGGAAGATCGGTGATGGGGTTGAAACTTCGTTTCCGGCGGAGAAGCCTGCCAAGCCGCACCTTTATCAGGGCCATGCCGAATCATTCAGCTTGAAGGATTTTCAAGGTTCAACCCTGGCGCTGACCGCCCCTCCTTATAGTTTTCAACAATTGACGGACAATCGCGAATGGGGTTGGAAAACCTTTGCGTGGCAATTTGAGGTTCCTTGCACTACAGCCACCGGACCGCTGCATCTGAAGATCGCTTTTGTCGGCACGGCTGCCACCAAAGTCAAACCGCTGGTGGATAGATTCGGACAAAGCACACGGGTTGACTACCCTGAAAAAATTAAATCGGAGGTGGAGTTAAAGGCAGATGTGCGGGCCGAGACGGAATATCTGGCAAGCATACATACGCCTGCGCTGGACATCTATGGCGGGTTACCAGGCAGCAAGGAGAAATTCAATCTCAAGCAGACCGGTTTTTTCCATGTGGAAAATAAGAGCAAACGCTGGCTCTTGGTGGATCCGTCCGGAAATGCGTTTTTTCATCTTGGTGTTTGCGGGTTCAGCCCCGGCGACGATTATACCTTTGTCAAAGGACGTGAACAAATCTTCGAATGGCTGCCCGACCATGACGGCCCCTTCCGCAGCGCGTTTCATCCGGAACCCTATTGGAATCCCTTTTCATTTTCATTCCACCTCGCGAACATGATCCGCAAGACCGGCCAGCCGTATGAATTAAAGTCTTACACGGCGAATATGATCCAACGCGTCCGGAAATTCGGGTTCAACTCCGCCGGGGCGTTCGGGGCCGGTGATGCCACGGCACGGCAACAGGCGCAGTTTCCCTATGTCGAACACCTGCCGATCCGGCCTTGGGAGGGGTTTGCGGAATTGCCGGGCGTGCATGAGGCGTTTGATCCGTTTGACGAACAGATTCGCGCCCAGTGCGACAAGGCATTTGCGGCGAAAATCGCGCCCCATTCTGACGACCCGCTGATCATCGGCTATTTTCTGGCCAACGAACCGCTCTATGAGGATCTTCCGCGCGCGATTCCCGCACTCAACGGCAAATTCGCCTGCAAACGCCGCCTCGCTCAGATGCTGGAGGAGAAATACAAAGGCATCGTGGCCTTCAACCAAGCCTGGGAAACAGCCTTCGCCTCCTTCGCAGAAGTCGCCGATCGGGGACTGCCGGTCAAAACGCGCGCGGCGGCGGCGGACATGCAGGAATTTACCGGTTTGTTTCTGGAAACTTATTTCAAGCTGGTCGCCGACACCTTTCACAAATATGACCCCCATCACCTGCTGATCGGGAACCGGTTCCAGTCCGGAACCATCAACAACGAGCAGCTCTGCCGCATCAGCGGCAAATACATGGATGTCATCTCGTTCAACTATTACACCTATTATCTGGACAAGGATTTTCTGAACCGCATCCACCAATGGACGGGCGGCCGGCCGATGTTTCTGAGCGAATTTTATTACAGTTCCCCCAAAGACAGCGGTCTGCCCGGCGGCGGCAAAGATGTCTCCAGCCAGCTTGAACGCGGGCTGGCCTATCGCAATTACGTCGAACAATCCGCCTCGCTCGGCTATGTGGTCGGCATCGAATGGTTCACCTTGGTGGACCAGGCGCTCACAGGTCGCTACTTCGATTATCTGAACGGCGAAAACGCCAATACCGGCCTCATCTCCGTTGCCGACCGCCCCTGGAAAACCATGCTTGCGGAAATGATGAGATCCAATTTTGACATCTACAAAGTTTTCTTTGGCGAACGCGCGCCGTTCGTGTTCGACGATCCGCGTTTCACCGCGAACGGAACCGGTCGCAAGGTTGCATCGATTTCACGCGCCACCGGCCCCATCAAGCTTGATGGCTTGTCCGTCAACTGGCCGGGCGTCCCGGCGGAAACCGTCCCCTCATCCCGGCTGGTGCAAGGTTCCGACGCCGGCGGCGTGGAAGGCAGCTTCAAGCTTTGCTGGGATGATAATAAACTTTATCTCCTTGCCCACATTTCCGATCCGACGCCCATGAAAAATGAGCATCAAGGCGACGACCTCTGGAACGGTGACGCGCTGGAGTTGTTCATCGGTTCGGAACAGTTGGATCAAGCCGGCCCGATGCTGTTCACGGATCATCAATTGCTGCTGAGCGCCGGCCAGACAAAAAGCGGCTTTCACTCCCACTTGGTCAACGCTTCCGAGCAGCCTCGCTGCGAAATGACGGTGACCGCCGATGTGGATGGCAAGGGTTATACTCTGGAAGCCGCCATTCCGTTCAAAGCGCTGGGCTTCGTTCCCAAGGAAGGCCAACAGATTCTCTTTGACCTGGCGATTGACGACAGCGGCGATGGCAAGATGCGCACCCGTCAGTTGGTTTGGAACGGCAACGCGCGCGATTCCGGCGACCGCACCGCCTGGGGCCGCGCCATCTTTGCGAAATAAATTCCCCTAAATTTAAACCGTAAATAGTGGCTAATATCAATAAAGCCATTTTCCGATACTGTCATTATCGTCCAGCAAGATTCCCTGTCGCCGGAACGCCCAGCACATGTAGCTCACGCTCACGAAATACGACGCCGGCACGCGGTTGGCCGCGCAGATTTTCACGCCCAGCAGCGTCGTCTTGCCGCCAAAACCCATCGGGCCGATGCCGAGTTCGTTCGCCGTTTTCAAAATGTCCTGTTCCAGCGCGTCGAGCTTCGGCTCGGGATTGCGGTCGTCGAGCAGCCGGAGAAACTGCGTCTTACTCAATTCATAGCCCGTCGCGCGGTCGCCGCCGATGCACACGCCGAGCACGCCTGGCCCGCAGCCCTTGCCCTGTGCCTGCAACACCGCATCGAGAATCGCCTTGCGGCAGCCGTCGAGGTCGCGGTTCGCGTGCAGCGCGTCGTCCGGCAGCGAGTATTGCGCGCCGACGTTTTCGCAGCCGCCGCCCTTGAGCGCGAGCCGCACGGAAATTTCCGCCGAGCGATGCTGGTGAAAATGAAACGCCGGCGCACCCGGCCCGACGTTCGTGCCGTCGTTTTTGCCGGTGAGCGAATCCACGGAGTTCTGCCGGAGATAACCTTTCTTCGTCGCCAGCTTCACCGCTTCGCGCGCAGTTTCGGTAAACGTGATCTGGTCGTAGCCCACCGGCACGTCCACATAAAATAAAATGCTGCCGGTGTCCTGACAGATCGGCTGCGACTTGTTTTTCGCGAGCGCGATGTTTTGGTCCACGATCTTCAGCGCGTTGGCCGCGAGCGAACCTTTCTTTTCGTTCTCCAGCGACGCTAAGATGACTTTGTGGACGTCGTCGGGAATCTCGGCGGATGTGCGGCGGATGAGTTCGACGAGGGAATCTTGCAATTGGCTCATAAATCTTAACCAGCTTACGACCTCGCCGCGCAAGCGTCAAATAATCCGCTTAACCCTGTTTGATTGAAAATCAAGATGACAACGTCATCAATACCAGCAATCATCTTTAACCCATGAAACGCATTACTCTTGTTTTACTCGTCCTGTTGCTGTTTCTGCTGGGAATGCTCCGGGGTGCCAAGGCGGTTCAAGGAGCCAATGCACTTTTATTGGAAGCGACGAATGGAGCAATCACGCCGCAGGAACTAAAGGCATTCAAAGATTTCATTGCCGGGATACCGGTGCCAACGAACAATATTCATAATGCGATGGTCTATGGCAGTGGCGGAACGTCTGCCGATGCCTTGGGGCGGCTCTATGAGGTCAGCGGCGATCGGGAATTGCTGGATCAGATGTTAGCCTTCACCGATGCCATGCTGGCGGCACGGAATGATCCCAAGACGGGAGTGGTCGTTTGGACCGGTCAACGTGAACTTATCTGGCCCAATGCCCAGGCGGGAAATGGTCGCCCGACAAATTTTTCAACGGAAAACGGCGACGTGGTCGGACACATTGCCAATGCTGCCCGGCTCATCTTGCAAAAAAAACTGTGGGGTTTGAAAGTGCCTGATGCCAATCCCAACGGGTTCGGTGCAACGTATCATGAGCGTGCTGTGCGGTATGTGCATGAGATGGACCGGACAATTGATGGATTTATTTTGAAGTGGATGGTTCGTCCTTGACACGCTTCGCTATTATTCTCCCGACTCGCCGCTCTTCGACGCGGCCAACCGGGCTGGTCACAGCGGCAATCAGCCCGTGCCGTGGAATCAGCAGGCGATGCTCAACAACGGTTTCTTGCGCCTGGCGCAATGCCATGAATTGCTGGGGGATGATGCCGCCCGCGTGAAGCGATATGATGCGATTGTGCAGGCCTCGGTGGATTGGTTTTTCAGCACGGTGCAGAACGTAACGGTGCGAGGGCATGCCTGTTACAATTGGGCCTATCCGCCCGAGGTGCCCATCAAGCATGTGGAAGACATGGGTCACGGAGCGTATGACATCAAAGGTTTATACCGTGCCTATCAGAGCGGACGCTATGGTATCACCAGCGCGATGATGGTGCCGTTTGCAAATACGGTGCTCTATGTCATGCGTCAGGCCGATGGCAAGTTTGTGAGGCGGGTGGATGGCAGCCGCAATCCAGACGATCATCCGCCTGGCGGACTGAACGCTCCTTATGTGGATCTTTGCGAGTTTGTGCCGGACTTGTTCCCGATCTTCTGCCAGATGAATGCCGAGAGCAGCCGTCCGAACCCGGAATTCACGGCGCTCCTCTTGTGCAACCGGCAGCGTCGGGCGATGACGCCGAATGGAAACCCTGATAAATAATGATTCTTGTCCCTTGAAAGATGGCATCCGTCGTCTCGTCGGCTTGAGCGGCCTGACCTCGTTGCTCCTCGCGTCAATCGGTGGCCTGAACGCCGCTGATTCAATTCGCACGCTGGAGGGAATGATCGGTGGACTTCGTCCGGGCGTGACGGTTCAGGTGGCGGATGGCGATTACCAGACGTTGCAGCCGATACTCATCGAAGGGAAGCGGGGCACGGACAAGGCTCCGATCGTGGTTCGCGCGGAACACCGTGGTTGCGCCGTGATCGGCGGGGTTGCCGGATTTGTCATCCGCGATTGCGAGTATCTCGTTTTGGAAGGATTTACTTTCACGAACGACACCGACCAGCCAGCCGTGTTGCTTGACAACAGCCGGCATGTGCAGGTGACGAGAAACAGTTTTCATCTGAGTTCGCGTGCCAGGCAACGGCATGTGGAGCATTGGGTCTATGTGGTGGGAACCAACAGCGCAGAAAACCGCATTGATCATAATCTCTTCGAGCACAAGGTGAATTTCGGGAGTTTTGTTTTTGTTCGCGGCGACGATACCGCCCTCGTCTGTTCTCGGCATGATCGCATTGATCACAATTGTTTTCGCGATATTGCCTATGGTGGCGGGCCCAAAGGGCACGAGACCATCCGCACTGGGGGCAATGATCTGGGTGCCTCCGGTCAAAGCTCATTCACGATTATCGAGGAAAACCTGCTGGAGCATTGCAGTGGCGAACAGGAAATCATGTCGCTCAAATCTTCGGACAATATCGTGCGGAACAACACGCTGCTGAATTGTCGGGGGGCCATTTGTCTCCGGCTGGGGAATCGCGATGTGGTGTCGGGAAATTTTGTCATCACCACCGATGGCGGTTCTGGACAAGGCGGTGTAAAGCTTTATGGCTGCGACCACCGTGTTTTCAACAACTACTTTGCCGGTCTGACCGGGATGGATCATGAGGCACCCCTGGCCATGATTCCGGGAACCTTGGACACACCTGTCACGCAGAATATCGGAAAGAAGTATGACACCAATACGACCGTCCCGGCCACCCGGGCATGGATTGCCTTCAACACCTGGGTCGATTGTGCGCCGCTACAGTTCGGTCTGCGGAAAGTGGATCGTGCTCGAAAGTATGTTCCGAATGAATGTGTCTTCGTCAACAACCTGGTGGTTTGCTCCGGCGCAAAATGCGGTTCCTTGGTGAATCTCGAGCCGGTTCGCAGTCTGAAAGCGCATGACAATTTGGGATATGCCACCGGCATGCTTTCGCGCGCCGAATGGGCGGGCTGGTTTCATTGGGAAGATCCGCGTTTGCGACAAGACGAACAGGGTCTTTGGCGATTGAGGGCTTCAAGTCCGGCTGCCGGTATGGCGGTCGAAACATCCGAAGCCATCACGAATGATGTGTTTGGTCGTGCGCGGGTTGGCCGGAGCACTGTTGGAGCCGAGGAGTTCAGCAGGGATGTTGTTTTGCAAGCGCCGCTGACACCCGATAAAGTGGGGCCCGATGCCCCCTGAAACCGGTCATTCATATTTCAAATGGACGCGAACAAACTAACGGTAGTCACACTAACCGTTTTGATGTCGATGCTGTCGGTGGTTATCCGCGCCAGCGATAACGTTGTGATGGGTGTGGCTGGCAATCTTGCTTTTGAAACCAGCGACTTCATGAAGGAAACCATCCATGCCGGACACAAGTCGCCGCCGCGTGATTGGCAGACGCAGTCCGGCGCGATGGGTGTGAATGCCAAGTGGGAGGCCGATAAATCCCTGCCGTGGTTTGTTGAAGATCAGCGCATCGGCGGAGATTATGTGGCGGCGGGGTTGGCATTTGGCAACAAGGATGAGGTGCGCTGGGGATTGAAGGTTTTGGCTTGGGGTTTTGCCCACATGGATGCGGATGGCATGTTCAATCATCACGATTGCTATCACAGCGCTTCTTTTTTTGTAGAAAGTACCGCTCATGCGCTGCTGCTCATCGAAGCTTCCAACTTGCGTTCGGAATTTAGAGATGCGGTCAATGAGCTCAAACCGAAGTTGCTTTCAGCGGCGCGCTGGATGGTGCGTCCGGATGTGGAGGCGCTGGTCTGGCTTGGAAAGAAGCCGGCGAACAACAAACTTCCCGGCTGTCCGCCGGAATTACCCTATGCTCATCGCCGCTATCTAGACGCGGCGGCGATGGGCGAAGCCGGTGTGCTATGCCATGACAATGAGTTGATCGAGAAGTCGGTTGCGCTGATACGCAACGGCATCGCGTTTCAACGGCCCGATGGCGTGAACCCGGAGAAGGGCGGTTACGACTGCCATTATCAGGCGCTCGGTCTTGGGTATGCCTGCAATTATTACCAGATGGTCGCCACCGGGGCGCTGCGTGCCGAGATGAAACCGGTGTTGGACAAGGCGTTTGCCTGGCTGCTCACGCGTATCAATGACGATGGCACGGTGGATGTCACGGGCAATACACGCACCGGTCTTGGTCAGGAAACCACGCGCAGCGGAAAGACCAAAGGCATCGACTATCGCCAATTCGTCCGCAGTATCGATCATTGGGCGCAGTTCACGCAAAATCCGGCTTTGGAAATCAAGGCGCGCCGGATTTATGAGGCTGAACTTAAATCAAAAACCCGCTGATAAGCTCACCTGCGGATAAATGAAAATCAGCTTGGCATAAATCCAACTCTAAAAATGATATGAAAAAGATAATAACCGTTTTCAGCATACTATTACTGATGTCGTTGCTTGCACTTCATGCCACCGACAAGGCGCTTTCTGAAATGGGTGTCGCCGGCAATTTTGCTTTTGAAACTAGCGCATTCATGAAAGAGACCGCACATGCCGGTCACGCGGTGCCGCCGGCAGGCTGGCAGGCCCAGAGCGGAGCTTTGCGCCTGAACGTCAATTGGGAGACCAACAAGTCGTTGCCGTGGTTCATCGAAGATCAGCAACTCGGCGGAGAATATGTCGCGGCGGGTGTGGCTTTGGGCAACAAGGATGCGATCCGTTGGGGGCTGAAAATTATTGAATGGGGGTTTGCGCACATGGAGACGAACGGCCTTTTCAATCATCACGACTCTTATCACAGCGCGGCATTTTTTGTCGAATCCACCGCGCATGGTTTTTTGCTGCTTGAGGCGTCGCCCTGGCAGGCCGAATTTGCGGAACAGGTAAATACGCTCAAATCCAAGCTGCTCATCGCCGCGCATTGGATGGTGCGCCCCGAAATCCATGAAGTGAACTGGCCGGACACAAACAAGTTTCCCAAACTCATTGGCGAGCAGCGCTACGGTCACCGCCGTTATCTGGATGCGGCGGCGCTCGGCGAAGCCGGCGTGCTGTGTCATGACCGGGAATTGATCGATAAATCCGTCTGGCTCATCCGCAACGGTATCGAGTTTCAACGGCCCGATGGCGTGAATCCGGAGAAAGGTGGTTCGGATCATCATTATCAGGCGCTTGGGCTGATGTATGCCTGCCGATATTACCAGATTGTAGCTGATGATGGTGTGCGTGACGAAATGAAACCCATGTTGGACAAAGGGTTCGCCTGGCTCATCGCGCGTGTCAAACCCGACGGCAGCGTGGATGCGACGGGGAACGCCCGGACTGGCTTCGGGCAGGAAAAAGCCAGGAATGGAAAACCCAAAGGTCTGGAGTATCGCTTTACCTCGCTCAGTCTCGGACACTGGGCGCAACTCACGCAAAATGCCGCGCTCGAAATGACCGCTCGGCGCGTTTTTGAGGCGGATCAGGACATGCGGCGGCGGGGCGTGGCAATGACGTGGGACGGATATTGAACCAGAAAAACCAACCAAACTTTGATTGATATGAAATCCAAACGGCTTCAAATCTTTAATATTTTGCTTCTCGCTTTATTTTCCACCTCTGTCGGTTGGGGCGCAGCAGCTTCGGATCAACCTTATCGACCCTCGTGGAATTCGCTGAATCACCGGCAGACCCCGCAATGGCTGCGGGATGGCAAGTTCGGCATTTACACGCATTGGGGTGTTTATTCCGTTCCAGCCCAAGGGCCGAACGGCACCTGGTTTGCCAATCATGCCTACGGCAAGACCAACAGTCCGGAACGAGCATACTGGGAGGCGACCTATGGTCCGCTCGAAAAATTCGGTTACAAAGATTTCATCCCCATGTTCACCGGAGAAAAGTTCAATGCCGATGAGTGGGCGGATCTGTTCCAGAAGGCCGGTGCCCGATTTGCCGGACCAGTGGCGGTGCATCACGACGGATTCTGTATGTGGGACACGAAGTATTCCAGATGGAACGCGGCCCAAATGGGACCCAAGCGGGATGTCGTCAGCGAACTGGCGGTGGCGATTAAAAGGCGCGACATGAAATTTGTCACCGCATTTCATCATGCTGAGAACTGGTTTTATTTTCCTACCTGGAACACCAATTATGACTGTGGTGATCCGCGCTACTCGGGACTTTATGGTCCCATTCATGATAAAGATGCGTTGCCCACCAAGGCATTTCTCGAGGATTGGAAGGGCAAGATATTTGAAGTCATTGATAAATATGACCCCGATTTCGTCTGGTTTGATTTCGGACTGAACCAGATTCCCGACAGTTACAAGCAGGAGATGCTGACCTATTACTACAATCGGGCAGCGGCGGAGCACAAGGAAGTGGTGGTCTCCTATAAAAGCCATCATCTGCCGCCGGGGACCGGCCTGCTGGATCTGGAGTTGGGGCAGGAAACCGAGTTGACCTACAATGACTGGATAACGGATTCCACTGTGGACAATGGTCAGGCGTGGGGCTTTGTCAAAGGGCAGGGTTACAAAACGGTAGAGAACCTCGTCGTCAATCTTGTGGATCGCGTAAGCAAGAACGGCTATCTGCTCCTGAATGTCGGTCCAAAACCGGACGGCACCATTCCCGACGAAGTGCGTGAGTTGCTGTTGGGCTTGGGAGCCTGGTTGAAAATCAATGGCGAGGCAATTTATGGCACAACCCCGTGGGAGGTTGCCGGAGAAGGGCCGACCCAGCTTCCGACTAAGAAAAAAGGCAATGGTTTCAATGAGAGCAACACGCTTCGTTACACTGGCCAGGACATCCGTTTTACGGTCAAGGACAACAATCTCTATGCCACGGTGCTCGCTTGGCCCGGCGACAAGGTGCTCATCAAAAGTTTGGCTCCGAAACATAACTGGCCCGGTCTTTATCCGTCGGAGATTGTGTCCATCACCATGTTGGGCGATGGTCATGAACTCAAGTGGGAACTGACGAAGGAGGGCTTAAGCATTGAGACCCCGAAAACCAAGCCCTGCGATATCGCCTACGTCTTCAAGATCCAACGTCAACGGCCATTTTAGGCCGATCCAGACGGGCTGATACCTTCAAACATTAAATCACCCTCGCTATGAACCTAAAACCTCATCATCACAACATCTCCTCCAGCCGTGGCCGAAGGAGATGTTTGGATTCGAACGAGAGTTTATTTATTAGAATTGGGTTCGCTCGTGTTTTCCAGCAAGGTCACCAACTGTGGCAGCAGCACCGCTTGCGAATAGCTTGCCGTAACGGCCGACGGCGGATGTTGGTTCCGAGCTTTGAGTTCGGTGCACAACTGTCGGATTTGCCGGGCCAGATCATCCGCCGCCCCATGCCGCACACTGATCCATGGCTGGCGTGGGCACAGGTTTTTCGTCACTCTTGACTTTGGCAGAATTTGATGCGAATGAATTATCACTTCACCCGGCCCGCTCTTGCGGCGTTGCGGTGTTTTTGACGACAAACCAAATCATTCAAAATCCCAGCCTATGAAAAAATTATTCGCATTCTTTGCCATGGCTCTCGCCATTGTGTCCGCTTATGCCGGTGAGTTTTCCGATGTCAGCATCAATGAAGTCAACACCCTCGCCAGCTCCAAGGCGGCGGTCATCATCGATGTGAACGGCAGTGACTCATATAACGAGGGGCATGTGCCCGGCGCGCTCAACTTTGCGGCCATCAAGGACAACCTCGCCGCGAGTCTGCCGGCGGACAAGGGTGCGCTCATCATTGCCTATTGCGGCAATCCGAAGTGCGGGGCCTATCTGCGCGCCGCCAAAGCCGCGCAGCAACTCGGCTATACGAACATCAAGCACATGTCCGCTGGGATTTCCGGCTGGAAGGCCGCAGGCATGAAAACGGAGCCGGGTAAGTAATTCATTCCCGTCCTGCTTGCGGGGTTGGTTTCCAAGTGCCGAGCCTTAATGTTTTTAAGCCGGCACTTTTTCATGAGCAGCGCAGTGATTCTGGAGCCTTGTTTTTATTGGCACATTCGACTTTCATGGGCGCAGCAAAATGATTACGCAGGAACAAATTGCCCGGAAACTCGGGGTGTCCCGCCAGTTGGTCACCTTTGCCTTGGCGGGATATCCGCAGGTATCCGAGGCATCCCGAGAACGCATTTTGGCGGCGGCCAAAAAAATGGGCTATCGCCCTAATCCGCTCGCCCGCGCCCTCCGGCGGCAGCGGACTGGCATCATCGCCTTGTGGATTCCTGATCAAATTTCCACCCACTACAGTCATGTGGCCCGCGAATTGAACCGGCTGGTCAAGCAGGCGCGACAGGAGTTGATCATCAGCGAGACGGGGCCCTTGGAGGCGAAGCAGATTTTATCGAATGTGCCGGTTGACGGGGTGATCGCCGTGGACACGTCGCGCGAAGTGCAGGCCTGCCGCCGCCTGCCAGCCACCCGTTCGATCCCGTTCGTCAGTGCGGGTGCCCATTGTTTTGCCGGAACCGATTCGGTTCAAGTCGATCTCTATGCCGGCACCAAGGAATTGATGCGGCATCTCCTCGGCTCGGGTTTCCGCCGCATCGCGCATGCGACGTTCATGCGCAAAGACCAGCCGGAAGCCAGCCGGCGGCGGGGTTATCAAGAGGCCATGCGCAAGGCGGGTTTAAAGCCGGAATTTATTTATTATCCGTTGACCGAACGGCAGCGCCCGGTCACCCGGCAATTGATTCAAGATTACGTTCGTCGGCACGGTTGCCCGGAGGCGATCTTCTGTCATTCGGATGATGCGGCGCTGGGCATCTACCGCGGATTGACCGACCTGAAAATAAGCGTGCCGGGGGATGTGGCGCTAGCGGGCTGCGACGGCATCGAGGATGTGGAATACCTTGAATGCCCGTTGACCACGCTGGTGCAGCCAGTTCCGGAAATGTGCGCTGCCGCCTGGGATTTTCTGACAAAACGACTGGAGCATCCCGAGTTGAAGCCGCAGGCGGCGATACTGAAGCCGACTCTGGCGGTTCGGCAATCCACCCAGCGCAAAACGGGGTAGACGGCCGTCGTCCGGGCATTGTTTTGAGCGCGGGAAGAAAATGTTAGATTGCCTTAATGTTGTTATTTAGCACGAGATAATTCGTGTTGACTCCCGAAAATAACGCGGCTAGAGTTGGCTTCAACCCGGCCCAAACCGACGGACTGATTATGAACACGACGACTGATCCGCTGACTGCCTCGACCGGTAATTCCAAAGCCGGCTACAACCGATTCCTGCTGCTGGTCGCCGGCCTCGGCGGTCTGCTGTATGGCGTGGATGTGGGCATCATCGCCGGTGCATTGCCCTATCTCGAAGCGACGTCCGGCCTGAGCGGCAATCAGCTCTCCGTCATCGTCGCGGCAGTCTTGCTGGGGAGTGTCATTTCCACCCTGTTCGCCGGCGTGCTGGCTGACTGGATGGGACGCAAAAAATTGATGTTCTTGAGCGGTCTGCTGTTCGTCGTCAGCATTCCGATGATTGCGTTGGCGCACGGCTATGGTCCGCTGGTGCTGGGGCGGTTGCTGCAAGGCGTCAGTGCCGGTCTCATTGGCGTGGTCGTGCCGCTCTATCTGGCGGAATGCCTCGGCGCCTCGAATCGCGGCAAGGGCACGGGGATGTTCCAATGGTTGCTCACTCTTGGCATCGTCGCGGCGGCGGTGATCGGCTACTGGTTCAGCCTGAAGGTCGCGGATATCGAGAAGCTGAACGATGCCGCAAAACTTTTTGCGTTCAAGGACAACGCTTGGCGCAGCATCTTCTGGGTTTCGCTGCCGCCGGGAATCTTGTTTGTCATCGGCAGTTTGCTGGTGGCGGAATCGCCGCGCTGGTTGTTCCGTGGCGGGAAAAAGGACGCCGCCCGTGTAGCGTTGTTGCGTTCGCGCACCGAGGAGCAGGCTGAGGCCGAATTGAAGGAGATGGCGGAAACCATCGCCGCCGAATCCGCCAAAGGTGTCGGCGGTGGGCCGTCCTCGGAATCTCTGTTGAGCCGTAAATATGTCATCCCGTTTGTTCTGGCGTGCGTCATTCTCGCCTGCAATCAGGCCACCGGCGTCAACTCCATCATCGGCTATAATGCGACGATTTTGATTCAGGCGGGTTTGAGCGATGCGCACGCGCACCTCGGCTACGTCATCCTTACGCTGGTCAATTTTCTCGTGACGATGATCGGCGTGGTGCTGGTGGACAAGAAGGGCCGTAAATTTCTGCTCTCGCTGGGCAGCACCGGCATCATCGTTTCGCTGATCTGCACGGGGCTGGTCTTTAACCGGACAGAAAAGCAGCGTGTCGACGTCAAGGACGCGGTGCAGGCGATGGTGGATCAATCAAAACAAACCGCCACCGTGGAATTCAATGCCGCCATGGCCGCACAACTGCTGGCCGGCAAAGGTTCGGCCCAGCCGTCAACGCTGGTCGTGATTTATTCCTACGGGGATTTCACCGCTGCCTCGAAGGTGGTGCGGTCGGACGATATCGCCGGCAAAATTGAGATTAACCGCGCCGGCTGTCTGCCGCCGAACAAGGTCGCCGCATTTTTCCAGAACCCGTTTTCGGATCTGGAAAAATCCCAGACCGCGCCGCTGCGGATCCAGAACGCATTGGTCACGCCCGTGCCGCCGGAAAGCACCGGCTGGTTGACGGCCATCTGCATTTTCTCGTTCATGGCATTCTTTGCCGTCGGGCCGGGGGTGTGCGTCTGGCTGGCGCTGTCCGAATTGATGCCCACGCGCATCCGTTCCAACGGCATGAGCGTCGCGTTGCTGGTCAATCAGGCTGTTTCGACCACCATTGCCGCTGTTTTTCTCCCGAGCGTCGGCAAGCATGGTTACGCCGCGATGTTCTTCATGTTTGCGGGCTGCACCGTCGTCTATTTCATCACCGCCGCCTTCTTTCTGCCGGAGACGAAAGGCAAAACTCTCGAAGAGATCGAGGAGTATTTCGAAGGCAAAAAATAACCGCCCGGCCGGGCCAAACCCGAATATCATGAACCAATCAAACCTGTCCCGCCGCAATTTCCTCAAGGCATCCGCCTTGGCCGGAGTGAGTGCGTCGTTTGCCGGTTGCGCCACGGGTTCGTCGGCCTTGTCCTCCAACGCCGGCATTTCGAGCGGTGATATCAGCCGGACGCCGTCGCGTCCCGTCGGCCAGAAGCCGGTGCATGATCTCACCACCAAGCCGCTGGAGCGAGTTCGGGTGGCTGTCATCGGCTTGCATCGGGGCATGAGCCATGTGGAATCCTGCCTCGGCATCGAGTTTGCCGAGGTCGTGGCGGTTTGCGATTTGATAAATGAGCGCGCGGTTCATGCCGCCGATGTCTGCGAAAAAAAACGCGGCAAACGCCCGGCGGTCTATGGCGGCACCGAGAACATCTGGGAGCAGATGGTGGCGCGCGATGATATCGATGCCGTGTATATTGCGACCCCGTGGAACTGGCATGTTCCCATGGCGGTGCGGGCGATGGAAAGCGGGAAGGCGGCTTTTGTCGAGGTTTCGGCGGCGGTCACGGTGGCGGATTGCTGGCGGTTGGTGGATACCAGCGAGCGCACGCAGCGCCATTGCGTGATGCTGGAGAATTGCTGTTACGGCGAGAACGAACTGTTCGTCCTCAATTTGGCGAGGGCCGGAGTTTTTGGCGAATTGACCCATGCCGAATGCGCGTATCTCCATGATTTGCGCGGCGTGTTGTTTGCCCTAGGCAGTGAGGGTGACTGGCGGCGCGATTATCACGAACACCTGAATGGCAACTTGTATCCGACGCACGGTCTCGGCCCGGTGGCCCAGTATCTTGGAATCGGGCGCGGAGATCAGTTCAAATTTCTGGTTTCCGTCAGCTCCCCGGAACGCAGCTTGACCAAATACCGCGACGAGCAGCATCCCAACGGTGGCAAGCACGTCGCCGAGAAATATATTTGCGGCGACATGAACACCTCGATCATCAAAACGGAGTTGGGCCGCACAATCATGATCCAGCACGATGTCGTCAGTCCGCGACCCTATAGCCGTATCAACGCGCTCTATGGCACTGGCGGAACTTTTTTTGACTATCCCGCCCGCCTCGCGCTCAACACCCCAAAAACTTACGGCCTGAAATCGTCCGGCTCGCACGAATGGCTCGCCGACCCTGACTTGGCCGTCATGCGTGAGAAATTCACGCATCCGTTGTGGAAGAAACTCGCCGACCGCGCCAAGGGTGGTGGTCACGGCGGGATGGATTTCGTGATGAACTGGCGGCTGCTCGATTGTTTGCGGCAAGGCATTACCCCCGACAGTGTGGTTTATGATGCCGCTGCGTGGAGTAGTGTCCTGGAAGCTTCCGTCCGGTCTGTTTCCACCGGCAGCATGCCCGTGAGCATCCCTGATTTTACTCGAGGTCTGTGGAAATCGATTTCACCGCTGGGCATCGCCGAGAAAGTTTAAAACAAAATACTGAAAGTTAATATTTTAAGATGATTGTGCGGCTCGCCATTTCCTTTGTCATCCTGTTGATCTTGATTCAGGTTTCAGGGGCATTTGCCGTCGAAGGAAAGACTGGGGTTGCTGGATCAAATCAGGTTTCCGCCGCTGATCAAGTCCGGGCGGTTCAAGCGCTCATCGGGCGGGTGTTGCCTGGTCATGTCGGCGAGTTCATCTGCGAAATCATTCCGTCGGATGCGGGGCGGGATGTTTTTGAGATTGGCGTCCGCGATGGCAAGGTGCTCCTGCGCGGTAACGATGGCGTGAGTTTGGCTATGGCGTTCAACTGGTATCTGCGCCGGGAGACGAAGACCAGTTATGACCGGCAGGCGGATGGGCCGCTGGCGATATCGGGTGCGTTGCCGCTGCCGAAAAGCCCCACGCGCCGGGCGTGCGCCGCTCGCGAGCGGTTCTTCCTTAATTATTGCACCTACGGTTATGCCTTTCCTTTCACGCGGCCGGATGCGTGGATGCGGTTCATCGACTGGATGGCGATGAACGGCATCAACCGTCCGTTGATGCAGTGCGGTCAGGAGGCGGTCTGGCTCAAAGTCTGGGAATCCTATGGCATACCGAAAGCGCAGGTGCTCGCTTATTTTTCCGGGCCGGCTCATCTGCCCTGGCACCGGATGTCAAACCTCGATAAATATGACGGCCCATTGCCGATGTCCTACATCGACGGGCAGATGCGGTTGCAGCAGCAGCTCTTGAAACAGGCGCGCGGGCTGGGCATGGCTCCAATCCTTTCCGCTTTTGCCGGTCATGTGCCAGCGGAACTCAAGGCCGTCCAGCCGCAAGCCGCAATCACCCAGATCAAGCCCGGTTGGGGCGGGTTGACCGGCGAAAACGCCTGCTGGTTCCTTAAACCGGCGGATCCGTTGTTTGCCGAAATCCAAGGTCGCTTCCTCAAGGCGCAGACGGAACTTTATGGCAGCGATCATCTTTACGCCGCCGATCCGTTCAATGAAATCGACCCGCCGTCATGGGAGCCTGACTACATGGCCGGCGTCGGTAAGGGTATCTTCCAAGCCATGACTGCTGCCGATCCGGCGGCTCATTGGTATCAGATGTCATGGACCTTCACCTACGACGGCAAACATTGGCTCAAGCCGAATGCCGGTGGCGTGACGCCGTTTCAGGCACTTTGTCAGGCCGTCCCCGCCGGTAAGATGACGCTCATTGACTATGTTTGCGAGGAGCGAGAACTCTACAAGGAAACCAGCAACTGCTACGGTGCGCCGTTTCTTTGGAGCTATGTCGGCAATTACGGGGGAAACACCTATTTTCGCGCACCCTTGGCGGAAGTGGCCGGCAAAGTGACGCAGGCGCTGGCGGTGGAGAATTGTGCCGGCGTCGCTTCCGCGCCTGAAGGCATGGATTGCAATCCCGGCATGTATGAGATGCTCTTTGAACAACCTTGGCATCCGCAAGGTGCCTTGGATGACAAGGCGTGGATCGCCGAATACGCCACCTGGCGCGCCGGACGGGACGATCCGCAAGTCGTCAAGGCCTGGGAAATTTTGCGGAGCCAGGTGCTCAACTGCGGCCCGCGCGGCCACACGGATCGGGGATCGGCGCTGACAAAAAATCCACCCAAAGACGCCAAAAGTTCGCCGCTGCCAAAAACGGCTCTGGCCGGGGAGTTACGCGGTCGTCCACCGGAATTACAGCGCGGTCTGGTGGCGGCGATCGACGCCTTGCTTACTGCCGCACCGGAATCGCAGCGGGCCGATGGTTATCAATTTGATCTGGTGAATTGGGTGCGGCAGGCGCTCGCCTATCATACAGACACCGTGTTGGAACGGATCAAGCAGGCCAGAAAGCTTCACAATCAGCCGGAGCTTGACCGGCAGACGCGCGTGATGCTCGATATTTTGCGGGACATGGACGAACTCACCGGCACACGCCATGAATTTTTGTTGGGCCGATGGATTCGCGATGCGCGGGCCTGGGGGACGGATCCGGCGGAGGCAGATTATTACGAACATAACGCCCGCCAGATCATCACCGCTTGGGCCGGCAAGTTGCGGGACTATGCCCGGCGCGAATGGAATGGATTGCTGCGTGACTACTACCTGCAGCGCTGGGAGGTTTGGGCGAAACAAAACGCGCCAGCGGCATTGGAGCATCAACTAGTGGATGAAAAAAGAGCCGACTTCGCGTTATTACGCGGTGGTGGTTATGCCGTTGAGCCGGTGGGAAATCCAATCGACGTCGCCCGCCGTGTTTTTGCCAAATACCGCGCGGAACTGATTAAATAGTCCAATAAAATTTATGAAATCAATACATATCGTGTTACTGGCGGTCTTGTTGGTGGCCGTGACTGCGGGCGCGGTCAACGAACCGGCCGTCATTCCACAACCGCAAAATCTGATCCGGATCGCCGGTGCATTCAGACTGGCGTCCAACACGCGGATCTATACCGATCCGGCTTCGGCGAATACCGGTGATTTTCTGGCCGCGCAGTTGCGCAAGTCCACCGGCTGGCGTTTCCGCGTCAGCGGAAAAACCACGCCGGACTTGAAAGTGACCGACGGCATCTTGCTGACGACGAACGGCGCGGACGCCGGTCTCGGCGCGGAAGGTTATGAGCTAGTCGTGGGCACAAACGCTGTCGTCATCCGCGCGCCGGCGCAGGCGGGCTTGTTTTATGGCGTGCAGACCCTGCGGCAATTGCTGCCGCCGGAAATTTTCAATCAAGGCAATACCTGGCAGTTCCTGAAAAAAATGACCTGGGAAATTCCCTGCGTGAAAATCACTGACCAGCCGCGGTTTCAATGGCGCGGGTTGATGCTGGACGTGAGCCGGCATTTCTTTTCGAAGACGGAAGTGGAACGGCTGCTCGACGCGCTGGCGTTGCACAAGCTCAATACGTTTCATTGGCATCTGGTGGACGACAACGGCTGGCGTATCGAGATCAAAAAATATCCGAAGTTGACGGATGTCGGCGCGTGGCGCGGTGGCGTCGGTTTCGGTCTGGAGACGAACTCGACCACCGCCTACGGATCGGACGGTCGTTACGGTGGATTCTACACGCAGGATGATATTCGCGAAGTCGTGGCCTATGCGCAGAAGTTGCATATCACCATCGTTCCGGAGATCGAAATGCCGGGCCATTCGCTGGCGGCGCTGTCGGCGTATCCGGAATTTGGCAGCGGTGACGGCCCGTTCGTCGTGCCGCTCAAAGGCGGCGTCAACTTGGGCATCTTATCGCCAGCCAAAGAAGGGACATTTGAATTTGTGGAGAATGTGCTGACGGAAGTCTTTGCGCTGTTCCCCTCGAAATACATCCATATTGGCGGTGATGAGGTTCCGAAAGGCCCTTGGAAGAATGACACCGCCTGTCAGGCATTGATGAAGCGCGAGGGGTTGAACAACGAAGAGGAACTGCAAAGCTGGTTCATCCGTCGGATTGAAAAATTTGTCAACGCGCACGGGAAGACGATCATTGGCTGGAGCGAGATTTTGCAGGGCGGTCTCGCCCAAAACGCGGTGGTGATGGACTGGATCGGCGGAAGCCGGGAAGCGGCGACTCAGGGCCATGACGTGGTGAGGACGCCGACCGTGAGCTGCTATTTTGATTATTACCAGTCGCGGGATCGGTCAACGGAGCCGCGCGCCATCGGCGGATTTTTGCCGCTGCAGAAAGTTTATGCCTTCGAGCCGATGCCCGCGAATCTGGCACCGGAATTTCAACGGCATATTCTCGGCGCGCAGGGCAATATCTGGACCGAATACATCCCCAACCTCAAGCAGGTCGAATACATGGCTTTTCCCCGCCTGTTGGCGCTGGCCGAAGTCGTCTGGTCGCCGAAAGCCGTCCGCAACTTTGACGATTTCACCAGCCGCCTCAAAATTCACGAGCAGCGTCTGGCCCAACTGGGTGTGAGCTGTCGTAGCGCCAGCTTGGGCGATGGCATGTCCGCGATGAAAGTCGGTGGTTGGAGTCCCGAACAGATCAAGTTGGAACCCGTCCAGTTGAGCTGGGATGTGACCGCCAAAATCACCAACAGCGGCAAGGCGGTCGTGAGTTTTTATCATTCCGAAGGCGATCAAGGCATCAATATCGCCTGGGCCGCGCTGCTGGAGGACGGCAAGGAAATCGCCCGCGATACCCACGCCGGCTTTTCCGGGTGCAGCGACGTTCGGGGCCGTCGGGCAGATTACACCTTGAAGGTTTCTGCACCCAAGCCGGGAGCGCGCTACACGCTTCAGGCTAAGGTTTCAGGCAATGACGGCACCAATTCTAACGGCAGCATTCTTTGGGATTTCACACCTGCCAACCTGACCAAATGAAATTGAAATTCACACCTCCGCTTGATCCGGGGTTTCAACCGGCGGTTCTCGTCAACCGTGATTACGTCGCCGCCGTCAAAAAATCCGGCCGGGCGGTGCCGCTGGTCATCGGTCTCGAACGCGAGGGCGGTTTGGTTTCGCGCTTTGAGACCGTCGTCCGTGCGGAGACGGACGCGGAAACGCTGCGCTACGTCGAACGTCATGTGAAGTTTCTGCTTTGGGCGTTCGGCGGCTGGCGGATTTTTGTCGGCGGTCCCAAGGCGGTGGGTGAGCATATCCGACGGGTTTATTCGGAACGCGGGGAGCGGAAATTTGACTGCCGGATGATGACGCTGGCTTACGGAAAAAAATTTCGCGTCGTGGTCACCACGACGGTGAAAGTGCCGCGTTCGAGAGACATGCAGGTTTCCGCCGGCGGTCATCTGAAAGGGGGTCGCATCGGCTTCGATCTGGGCGCGAGCGACTACAAGGTTTCTGCTGTCATCAATGGCGAGCCCGTGTTCACCGAGGAAACGCCGTGGGATCCGAAGAATCAGGCCAATCCGGAATATCATTATCATCACATTTCCGCCGCACTGCACCGCGCCGCAGCGCATCTCCCCCGGGTGGACGCCATCGGCGGCAGTTCCGCCGGCATCATCGTGGACAATGAAATTCGCGTGGCGTCATTGCTCCGGGCGATTCCGAAAAAAGATTTTCAGAAGGCCGCCAGCGTGTTCAAGCGCATTCAGCGGGAATGGAAGGTGCCACTGATGGTGATGAACGACGGCGACGTGACGGCACTGGCCGGTGCGTTGTCTCTCCGGAAAAACGGCATGCTGGGCATCGCCATGGGATCGAGCGAGGCGGCCGGTTTCATGGACAAAAAAGGCCGTATCCTTGGTTGGTTGAATGAACTCGCCTTTGCCCCGGTGGACTACAATCCGACAGCGCCCGCCGATGAATGGTCCGGTGACCGCGGTGTGGGCGCGCTTTATTTTTCCCAGCAGGCGGTCAACAAACTGTTGCCGGCGGCTGGCATTCAATTGCCCGCCAGCATGGGTTTGCCCGAGCGCCTCAAGGAGGTTCAGGCGCTGATCGCCAAGGGCGACGAACGCGCCGCAAAAATTTACGAAACCATCGGTATTTATCTGGGCTACACGCTGGCGCATTACGCAGACTATTACGATTTCAACGACGTGCTGATTTTGGGCCGTGTGACCACCGGCCGGGGTGGCGATATCGTGTTGGAACGGGCGCGCACGGTTTTGAAAACGGAGTTTCCAGAGCTCGCGGCGAGTATCGCCTTGCATGTTCCCGATGAAAAATCACGGCGCGTCGGTCAGGCCGTGGCGGCGGCAAGTCTGCCGGAAACGAAAAAGAAATGACCATGACTGAAGTCCTGTCGCAATTGAGCTGCTGTCGTTTGCCTGCGTTTGACGTGGATAATCTTGACGCTGTGCGCGCCGCGTTCGCACAGGCAGACGGCTGCGTGATGCGACAGGCTTGGCTGGCACAGCCGGAGCCGGATTTCTTGCCCGCGACCGTCCGCACCGGCTGGCGTGCGGATTCCTTGCTGGTTTTCGCGGAATTGGAAGACGTGGATATTTTTTGCCGAGCCACCGCGCACAACCAGCGCATGTGGGAACTGGGCGACGTGCTGGAAATATTTTTGTCGCCGGAAAATTCCGCCGCTTATGTGGAGTTTCACGTTACGCCAAACAATTTCCGGTTGCAGTTGCGTTTTCCAGACTCGGCGACATTGCGCCAAGCCCAGGCGGAAAACCGTTTTGAACATCTGTTGCTGCCGGACGGTGTTTTCCAATCGCGCGTTTGGGCCAGACCGGAAAACAAACGTTGGTTTGTCTTGGCCGAGATTCCGGCGGCGGAGGTTTGCAGCGTGACCGGAGCGCTAGTCGGACAGAAATGGCGTTTTTCGTTCAGCCGCTACGATGGCTTTCGAGGTCGTCCTGAGCCGGTTCTCTCCTCAACCTCGCCGCACCCGCAGCCGGATTTTCATCGGCGCGAGGTATGGGGGATATTAAATTTTGTCTAGCGAAAGGAATTATGAAATTACATCACGCAGCGGCAGAAATCTTTGTTCCCGACGGCAAGCCGGTTACCGCCGCACTTCAACGCATCACGCATCTGGGTATCGGCGCACACCAGGATGATCTGGAATTCATGGCGTTCCACGGCATCCTGGAATGCTTTGCGAACGAGTCGAAATGGTTCGGCGGCGTCACGTGCACCAACGGTTCCGGCAGTTCCCGCACCGGCGCGTATGAAAAGTTCACTGACGTGCAGATGATGGCGGTCCGCCGCACAGAACAGAACAACGCCGCGATCGTTGGGCAATATGGCGTGATGATCCAGCTTGATTACCCGAGCAGCGCGGTAAAAAGCGCGACCGATCCGTCGTTAAAAAACGATTTGAAGGAGATACTCGCCCTTGCCCGGCCAGAGGTCATCTACACGCACAGCCCAGCGGACAAGCATGACACGCATATCGGCGTGGTCGTCGCGGCGTTGCAGGCACTGCGCGAACTGCCGCGCGAGGCGCGTCCCAAAAAAGTCATCGGCTGCGAGGTCTGGCGTAATCTTGACTGGCTGGACGATGCGGACAAGGTGTTGATGGACGTGAGCGGCCATGACAATCTTGCGGCGGCCTTGAACGGCGTGTTTGATTCCCAGATCGCCGGCGGCAAGCGTTACGATCTCGCCACGCTGGGACGACGCGCGGCCAACGCCACATTTTTTCAATCGCATGCCACCGACCGCTCGAACCAGTTGATTTTCGGCATGGATCTGACGCCGCTGGTGGCGGATGAAAAACAGGATGTTGCCGGTTTTGTCTTGTCCCATGTGGAAAAGTTTGCCGCAGATGTGAAATCAAAATTGAATCAGCGGCTTGGAAAAATCTGAATTATGGAAATCGTCATCCAACCCAATGCGGCGGCGGCCAATGCGGTGGCCGCCCGGTTGTTCGCGAAGGTCATCCGCCAAAAAACCGGCGCGGTGCTTGGCCTGGCCACCGGCAGCACGCCGCTGGCGCTGTATCGCGAACTGATCGCGTTACAGCTCGACTGGCGCAAGATCACGACGTTCAATCTGGACGAATACGTCGGCCTCGCGCCGGAGCATCCGCAGTCGTATCACAGTTTCATGTGGGAAAACCTGTTTCGGCATGTGAACATCGCCAGAAAAAACACCCGCATTCCCGACGGATTGGCGAAAAACATCCCTGATTTTTGTGCGAAGTATGAAAAGCAAATCCGTTCGGCTGGCGGAATCGACGTGCAGTTGCTGGGGATCGGCACGGACGGCCACATCGGTTTCAATGAACCGACCTCGTCGCTCGCCTCGCGCACGCGGATCAAGACTTTGACGCCGCAGACCCGCAGGGACAACGCGCGCTTTTTCGGCAGCGAAGCGGCGGTGCCGCATCACTGCATCACAATGGGCATCGGCACGATTTTGGACGCGCGGCATTGCGTGCTGCTGGCGTTCGGGAAAAACAAGGCCCGCGCCATCGCGGCGGCGGTGGAAGGCCCGATCACTTCGATGAATCCGGCGAGCGCGTTGCAGTTGCATCCCAAGGTGACGGTGTTTCTGGACGAAGCCGCCGCCTCGGCATTGAAGTTGCACAAATATTACCGCTGGGTTTATGACAACAAGCCCGCGTGGCAGAAAGTCTAAGATGAACCTGAAACACGATATCCGCGCCGTTGCGCGACAATTTCAAATCCAAGGCACTTTTCTGCATGCCGCGCCTTATGGCAGCGGCCACATCAATGACACTTACTGCGTCGCTTTTGATCAGGGCGGGACGCCGGTGCGCTACATCTTCCAGCGCATCAATCATAATATTTTCAAGAATCCCGTCGCGCTCATGGAAAATATCCAGCGGGTGACGACCCATCTGGCTGCCAAGGTGGTCGGTCAGCCAGATGCCAGTCGCCGGGTGTTGACGCTGATTTCCGCACGCGACGGGGCGGCCTATTACCGGGACGCGGAGGGCAACCACTGGCGCGTCTATGTCTTCATTGAAAAGGCGCGGACGTTTGACGCCGTGGAGTCGGCGGAGCAGGCGTTCAAGGCGGCCAAGGCTTTCGGACAATTTCAAAAACTGCTTGCCGACCTGCCTGCGCCCCGGTTGCACGATACGATTCCCGATTTTCATCACACCCCAAAACGGTTTGCGACGCTGGAACAGGCCATTGCCGCCGATGTCGCGAACCGGGCAAAGCTCGCGCAGACGGAAATCGAGTTTGCCCTGCGTCACAAGGCGGTTTGCGGCGTCCTGCTGGACGCCAAATTGCCCGAGCGCGTGACGCACAATGACACGAAGTTCAACAATGTCATGCTCGACGATGCGGGCGGCGAGGGCATTTGTGTGATCGATCTTGATACCGTGATGCCCGGTCTGGCGCTCTATGATTTTGGCGACATGGTGCGGACGACGACGAGTCCGGCAAAGGAGGACGAGCGTGATTTGTCCAAGGTGACGATGCAATTTCCGATGTTTGAGGCGCTGGTGCGCGGCTACTTGAGTTCGGCGGCGGAGTTCCTGACTCCGGTGGAGAAAAAACATCTGGCGTTCTCCGGCAAGCTCATCACGTTTGAGATTGGAGTCCGTTTTCTGACGGATTTTTTGGCGGGTGATGTCTATTTCAAGGTGCATCGCGACGGACACAATCTGGATCGCTGCCGAACCCAATTCAAACTCGTCGAATCCATCGGGCAGCAGGAGGAGAAGATGAATCAACTGGTGGAGGCGATCTAAAATGAGAGTTCTTGTCACCGGCGGCGCGGGCTTCATCGGCAGCCATATCGTCGAACATTTTCAAGGCAAGGCCGAGGTGCGTGTGCTCGACAATTTGCGTTCCGGCTTTCGGCACAACCTGGCGCCGTTCCAGCGTGAGTTCATCGAGGCGTCGATTTTGGATCGCGACGCGGTGCGCCGGGCGGTTCAGGGCGTGGATTACATCTTCCATCTGGCGGCGATGATCAGCGTGCCGGAGTCCATGGCCAAGCCGGTCGAATGCAACCAGATCAACACGCGCGGCACGCTGGTCGTGTTGGAGGAAGCGGCGAAGGCCGGCGTTAAAAAACTCGTCTTAAGTTCGTCTGCCGCGATTTATGGCGACAATCCCGTCGTGCCGAAAGTGGAGACGATGTTTCCCGAACCGAAAAGTCCCTACGCCATCACCAAGCTTGACGGCGAATATTACTGCAAGATGTTCGCGGATGAAAAACGACTCCCGACGGCCTGCCTGCGTTACTTCAATGTTTTCGGGCCGCGCCAGGATCCGAAGAGCCAGTATGCCGCCGCCGTGCCGATCTTCATCGACCGCGCGGTGAAAAACCAGCCGATCACCATTTACGGCGACGGCGAGCAGACGCGCGATTTCATCTATGTGAAGGACATCGTGGCGGCGAATGTTTTTTTCGCCACGCAATCCGCTGCCACCGGAGTGTTCAACGTTGCCTATGGCAAAAAAATCACGATCAAGGAACTGGCGCAAAAGATTTGCGCCCTGACGGGATCCAAATCCGAGATCAACCACGCGCCCGAGCGCGCCGGGGATGTGAAACATTCATTGGCCGCCGTCGAAAAAATCCGGTCGGCGGGTTTCACCCCGCAAGGCAATCTTTCCGAAAGTTTGGAGGTCACGGCCGATTTCTTCCGGCAAAGGCGTTAATAACATCAAACCAAAGTGGTTTGCTTGGTTCCTTGAAGTTCGAAATCTGGATGCGGCCGCAATGGCCCCAGCAAAAAGATGACGGTTGCCAGCGCCAGCACCGGCAGGATGCCATAGCCGATAAAGACCGGCGTGTAACCGTAGCGGCTAATCAGCCAGCCCGAAAGGCCCATGAACAACATCCCGCCGAACCCTGAGCCCATGCTGGCGAGCCCGTAAATGGAGGCGACGGTGTTTTTGGGGAACACATCTGCCGGGAAAGCCATCGTGTTGGCCAGATACCCGGTGTAGCCGAATGTCGTGAGGGAGATGAGTGAAATGGCCAGCCAGGCATTGGTCGTCAGGATCGCGGGAATTGTGGCCAGCATCAGCAAGGCAAATACCGAAACGCTGGTTTTGCGGGCGTTGGGCACCGGGGTGCCGCGGCGGATCAGCCAACTCGTCAGTGCGCCACCGGCGAGGTTGCCGAGTGCGGCCGAGAAATAGGGAATCCAGCCTTTCCAGCCGATTTCCTTGAGGCTGAAATGATGCACTTCATTCAAGTATTTTGGAAACCAGAACACGAAGAAATACCAGACGGGATCCATGAAGACCTTGGAGACGGTGAACCAGATGACAAAGCGGGTGCGCAGAAGTTTTCCCGCGCCCACTGGCAGTTCCTTCACTTCGGCCGCCACTGATTCCGGCACAAAATAGACGAACCACCAAGCAATCACCCAGATCAACCCCAGAACCCCCATTGCCAGAAAAGCGCTTTTCCAGCCCCATGTCGCCACCACCCAGACGATGATCAGCGGGGAAATCACGGAACCGATGGAGGAGCCGCTGTTGAAAATACCGGAGGCCAGCGCGCGATCTTTGGGGGGAAACCACTCGGTCACCAGTTTCGTCGCGGCGGGCCAGTTACCGGCTTCGCCGGCACCCAGCAGAAAACGAAAACATCCCAGCGAAAACGGGCCGCGCGCAAAGACATGAAGTATTCCTGCGACCGACCACCACAACATGCAGCAGGCGTATCCGATTCGCGTGCCGACCCGGTCGATGAGCACGCCGGAAAGCCCGTTGGAAACCGCGTAGGCCAGCATGAACGTTGCGGTGATGTAGCCGTAGGCTTCCTGCGTCAGCGGAACCATCGCCTTGAAATCTGGGGCCGTGACGACCACGGAAAGCACCTGACGATCCAGATAGTTGATGACGGTCGCCAGAAAGGCGAAGCTGATCATCCACCAGCGGAGCGGAGAGAGTTTCACTTTGGTTCCACGTTCACGGCTCCGTAATCGATTCTACGTTGCCATTTCTCTGGTCAGCATCCGTAAACGCCGCCGTTGATGTCCAGCGTCGCCCCCGTGATGAACCCGTCATATTCCGCAGCGAGAAAAGCGACCGCGCGGGCGACATCTGCCGCCGAACCCGCCCGGCGAAGCGGGATTCTCGCCACGGTTGCCGCTGCTGATTCAGGTGTGGTATGGGTGTTGTGAAACGAAGTCCCCAAAATCAATCCCGGGGCGACGGCGTTGACCCGGACGCCACGACTGCCGAATTCTGCGGCCAGAGACCTGGTCCAGGTCAAAACCGCTCCCTTGGTGGAAGCATAAACGAGTGATCCGGCGTGGCCGCCCATGCGGCCGGCCAGCGAAGCCATGTTGATGATGCTGCTTTGTCCGGAATTGACCAAGTGTGGAATCGCTTCGCGGGTCACCAGCATCATTGTCGTGAGATTCACGTCAATCACTTGTCTCCAAAAATCCATGTCCACCTGTTCGAGCGACCGGCGGCCGACGAGATCACCTGAGTTGTTGATTAAAATGTCCAATCCCCCCAGAAACTCTACGGCCTGATTGACCATCCGGCGGGCCGATTCTTCTTGAGTCAGGTCGGCTTTAAAACAGCCAACTGTGGCGTCCGGCGGAGCCTGGCGTTTGGCCTCCTCCGCTCCTTGGGCGTTCTTGCAGTAGTGAATGGCGACGTGGCAGCCGTGTCGCAGCAGTTCATCCACGATGGCCCGGCCGATTCCCTGACCACCACCGGTGACTAACGCGCGCTTGTGAAGGAGTTTTTGCATGGAGTAATCCTTTCAAACTATTCATAAGATTCACCGCTGACAATGTGATAATATAAAACCGCATTGGTCGGTAACAATCGACAATAATAAAACCAAATAGTTGTCTTAACGCTGTCTTAAGGTTCAAATGTCTATCGTTCAATTAATGAGACTCAAAATCCTTGGCTGTGCGGTGTTGCTGCTGGGAACCGGCCCGCTCAAGGCAATCGTTTACAATAATCTCGCCATTCCGCCGGCGCTCACCGGCACGACGTTCAACCTCTGGCTGGCGCAGACGAACAAGTGTTTTCTGCCGACCAACAATCCGGCGTTCTATGCCGGTCCGCCGTTGAACATTTTTTCGAACGGTGCCGCGACGACCACCTATGGTTACAACGGCATGCAGTTCTGGGGGCCGACGCTCATCATGAGCAATGGCGATTATATTCAAATCAACGTCACCAACGACTTGGTGGATTCCACCACGGTGCACTGGCATGGTTTTCACATTCCGGCCATCATGGACGGCGGGCCGCATCAGGTGATTCCCTCAGGCACGGTATGGTCGCCATCGTTCACAGTTTTGAACAATGCGGCAACCTACTGGTATCATCCCCATTTGCACAACACCACGCAGAAACAACTGACTTATGGGGCCGGCGGATTCATCATCGTCAAGGACGCGGTCGAGGCGACACTGCCTTTGCCGAGAACTTACGGCGTGGACGACATACCGGTGGTGTTCACGGATCGCCGGTTTCTGACCAATGTTTTTAACGGCGTCCGCCCCGGCAACCAATTCGCGGTCGGCCAGTATACGCAGAGCGACGGGAGCACTTCGAGCTATGACAATTACGGCGACTTCGCGCTGGCGAACGGCACTTATAACGCCCAGATCGTGCTGCCGCCGGAGTTCATCCGCCTGCGCATCCTCAACGGGGAGATTCAACGCGGCTATAACCTCGGCTTCAGCGACAGCGTCAGCGGCAGCAATGTGGTTTTTTATGTCATCGGCAATGATCAGGGGCTTTTAAATGCGCCGGTTCCTGTGACGCGGGTGCAGATGATGGTCGGTGAGCGCGTGGAGGTTTTGCTAAATCTGACGACCAATCAGCCCGGTTCCACGGTGGATTTGCTGGCCTACGACCATGAAATCAATGGTCTGCTCCAGCCCACGCCCGGCCCGCAGGCCGGTTTTCCCGGAGTCGAATCGGAAGCCAAGCCGCCCAGCGGCGTGGATGGATTGATCAACGGCGGCCCGCAGAGCACGGAGAACAGCGGCTGGCTGAACCACACCAATTTCGTGCTGTTGCACATCATCGTGGGAACCAATCTCACGGCGAACGCCATCACCAATCTGCCGGCGACGCTTGTGACCAACACCTATTGGAAGAAAACGGATGCGACGAGCACCAACGTCATCTCGGTCACGGGTGGCAACGGCGGCACGCCGGGTTTCAGCTTCAACAGCCAGGCATTCTCCTCCTCGTTTGACAACTATACGATTCCGCTGAACACGACCCAGATGTGGACCATTTCCGGCGGCAACGTGTTTGGTCACGCCTTGCATATCCACGACGTCAAATTTTACATCGTCTCGCGCAGTGGCACGCAGGTCACCAGCACCGGCACCAATGCGCCTTACGAATCCGGCTGGAAGGACACCGTGTATGTCCCGCGCACCGAGAGTGTGAGCGTGATCGCCAAGTTCGATGACTTCGCCAGCACGACCAACCCGTTCATGTTCCACTGCCATTTCCTGAACCACGAGGACGGCGGTATGATGGGGCAGTTTCTCGTGGTCAACAACCAGACGGAAAATCTCATCGTCACCAACTTCACCCGTAGCGGCAGCACCAACGTCTCGCTGAATTTTAAAGCAACCATGGGCACGACCTACACCCTGCAATATTCCACCAATCTGAACGGCACCAACTGGAGCGACATCACGACCGTGACCAGCGGCGGCACTTCGGCGAATTTCACCGAGACCAACGCTGCGCGGCTCGCGCAGTCGCCCGGTTTTTACCGCGTGAAGATGCCCCTGATCAACTACTGATTCGCCACCAGCGGCGTTGTGAAACAGACCTCAGGCACGATAGGATGAACGCATGAAACGCACCCGACTCATTTACGGCCTGCTCGGAATCGCCGTGGGCTGGTGCGCGGCCAGGTTGCTTCCGCCTCTTCCCGAAACACCGGCAACAGTTGTCGCGCCGGCGGCGGGCAAATCTGCGGCCTTTCAATGTTCGATGCATCCTTGGGTGCAGTCCCGCCAGCCCGGGCCTTGCACCATTTGCGGCATGGAAATGATTCCGGCGCATCGCGGCGGCACCGGGACAAATTCGGCCGGCAGCCCAATGGTTTTGCTGTCACCTGAGAGCGTCAAGATGCTGGGCGTGCAAACCGTCGAAGTCAAAAGTCAGCCGCTCGTCCGCACCTTGCGCGTGGTCGGCATCATCGGCGAAAATGAATCGCGGCACGAAGTCATCAGCGCGCCGGTAGAGGGACGGATTGATGCGCTCAGCATGAGTTGCGAGGGCGACCACCTTGGTCGCGGGCAGCCGTTCGGCAATATTTTCAGCCGCACCCTGCTGGCCACGGCCAATGATTATAAAACCGCCCTAGCCAACGGCGATCCTGCCAAACTTGCCGCTGTCCGGCACCGCCTGGAGCAATTCGGCCTCGCGCCGGAGCAGATCGCGTCGATTCCAGACCGTCATCCCGGCGACCTATACTTTGGCATCCGGTCGCCGTTCACCGGCACGATTGTGAAAAGCTACGTCTGCGAGGGCCAGTATGTGAAGGAAGGGGAACGGTTGTTTGAACTCGCCGACTTCACCAGCATGTGGTTCACGTTCTCCGTCAGTGAAGCGGATTTGCCGTTTGTGAAGCTGGACCAGATCGTTGACATCACCACGCCCACGCTGCCCGGACGGACGGTGCGGGCGCGGATCACGTTCATCAATCCCAACCTCGATGAGCAGACGCACGCCGCCACCGTGCGCGTGTTGCTGGAGCATCCCGAACTGCATCTGAAAAATCGCGCCGAGGCCGAAGGATTGGTGGAACTCGACGCGGAAGAAGTCTTGGCCGTTCCGCGCCGCGCCGTGTTGTGGCCGGGCGGCACGCCGCGGGTTTTTGTGGAAAAAAACTCCGGCGATTATGAACCCCGCGCCGTAAGACTCGGTCGCGCCGGTGATTCGCTCTGGGAGGTGCTCGATGGCTTGAAAGCGGGCGAGCGTGTCGTGTTGTCCGGCAACCTGCTGCTCGACAGTCAGGCCCAGCTTTTCAATGCCGCACCCGAGGCGGGTTCGGAAATGAAACCTTGATCGCCCCGTCATGAGTTGGAAACGGAACCATCTTCAGTTCAGCGCCGTGTTCGCGGGCCTGCGCCGGCTGCTGGCGGGCTGCGTCTGGCTCGGTGGCGTGATCGCGATTCAAGCGCATCCCAATTTGCAGGACGCGATGTGGGTCAAATTCGAGCCGCATCTGGTGCATCTGGCGGTGAATGTTTCGCTCAAGGAAATTTCCGTGGCGCAAGGCGTTTTGCCGGGGCAGGGCGGTGTCATTGCCACAGCGACCTGGCAGCACGCGGCGGAGCAGCACGGCGACTATCTGCAGCAGCATCTCTCGCTTGCGGCGGGAACCGTCCCGCTCGCCGGCAAAGTCGTCAGTGTGACGCCGCCGCCGGTCTTCGGTGAACCGGAACAGACTTTCTTTCAATATGAGTTGGAATATCCGTTGTCCGGTTCGCTTCCCGCCGAAATCACGTTTTATCAGGACATGCTGAAGGAATGGCCCTACGCTGTCGGCACGGCATGGAATGTCAGTTATGTCGTGCGGACCATAAAATCCGGCGACAATCAGGTGGCCACCTGGCTGCTCGCGCACCAACAGCCGCTGACGTTGTCGACGGGATGGAAACCTGCGGATGCTTCGGCGCCGCGCGCCGCCCAATCCGGTAATTGGCGCACGTTTCGCGATTATCTCTGGCACGGCGTCTGGCACATCCTCACCGGCTACGACCATTTGCTGTTCATCTCCGCCTTGGTGATGGCGACGATGAGTTTTTGGGAGATGTTCAAGGTCATCGCCGCGTTCACTCTGGCCCACACGGTGACGCTCGCCCTTTGCGTTCTGGGAATTTTTCATCTGCCGCCCTTCATCGTCGAGCCGGTGATTGCCTTGAGCATCATTTTTGTTGCCTTGGAAAATGTCTTTTATCCGCAGCGCGCGCATTCGCGAACCCGGCTGGCGGTGGCGTTCGGCTTCGGCTTGATTCACGGCCTCGGTTTTGCCGGCGGTCTGCTCACTGCCATGCAGGGATTGCCCGCCATCGGCGTCTGGACGGCCCTCGGTGCTTTCAGCCTGGGTGTGGAAACCGGCCATCAAATGGTCGTGCTGCCGTTGTTCGGGTTGCTGGCTTGGAGCCGCCGGAAACCCGCCGCCGGCATCCATCCAGCGCTGCTTCGCTACGGTTCGGCGGTCATCTCCTGCTGCGGAGCCTATTATCTCGCGGTGGCCCTGCACGAGCAGGTTTTCTCGCGCTGATGCCCGGCGGTTTGGCTCTTCCGTCAACGCTAGCTCGCGACTTGTCCACCTTCGCCATTTCCGGCAAACTGTCCGTCCGATGAAAAAGAAATCTGCCGCCAACAAAGCCATCAACCTCCGTCCCTTCTCCGGTCCGCTCCTTGACGGCCCGCACCGCGCCGCCGCCCGTTCCATGCTTTATCCCGTCGGCTTCACGGAGGACGATTTCAAGAAGCCCATCATCGGCATCGCCTCGACCTGGAGCAACGTCACGCCGTGCAACATGCACATCGACAAGCTCGCGCTCGAGGCCGAGAAAGGCGCGAACGCCGGCGGCGGCAAGGCCATCGTCTTCAACACCATCACCGTCTCCGACGGCATCTCGAACGGCAACGAAGCGATGAAATACTCGCTCGTCTCGCGCGAAGTCATCGCCGACTCGATCGAAACCGTCATCGGCTGCGGCGGCATGGACGGCTATGTGGCCATCGGCGGTTGCGACAAGAACATGCCCGGCGCGATGATCTGCATCGCCCGCATGAACCGCCCGGCGGTATTCGTCTATGGCGGCACGATTTTGCCCGGTTGCCTCACCAATCCGCCCGCCGGTCAATTGCCCAAGGGCAAGGAACTCGACATCGTTTCCGTCTTTGAAGCTGTCGGCCAGCACGCGGCGGGCAAGTTGAGCGACGAAGAACTTTACGCCGTGGAATCCTGCGCGATTCCCGGGCCCGGTTCCTGCGGCGGCATGTATACCGCGAACACCATGGCCAGCGCTATCGAAGCGCTCGGCATGAGTCTGCCGAACAGCTCCGCGCAGAACGCCATTTCCCCCGCGAAGATGGATGATTGCCGCCGCGCCGGTGCCGCCGTCGTGAACATGCTCAAGCTCGGCATCAAGCCCCGCGACATCCTCACGAAGAAAGCCTTTGAGAACGCCATCACCATCGTCATCGCGCTCGGCGGTTCGACGAACGCCGTGTTGCACCTGCTCGCCATCGCGCACGCCGCGAACGTGAAGCTCACCATCGACGATTTCACGCGCATCGGCAAACGCGTGCCCGTGCTCGCCGACCTCAAGCCCAGCGGCAAATACAGCATGAGCGCGCTCGTCGCCATCGGCGGCATCCGTCCGCTGATGAAAACGCTGCTCGCCGCCGGCCTGTTCCACGGCGATTGCCTCACCGTCACCGGCGAAACCATGGCCGAGACGCTTGCGAACGTGAAACCGTATCCGAATGGCCAGCAGATCATCCGCCCGCTCGACAATCCGATCAAGAAAGACAGCCACCTCGTCGTGTTCTACGGCAACCTCGCGCCCACCGGCGCGGTCGGCAAGATCACCGGCAAGGAAGGCACGCGCTTTGAAGGCAAGGCCATCGTGTTCGAGGGCGAGGAACGCGCGCTGGCAGCCATCCTCGACGGCACGGTCAAGGCCGGCCACGTCATCGTCATCCGTGGCGAAGGCCCGAAAGGCGGCCCCGGCATGCGCGAGATGCTTGCGCCCACCAGCGCCATCATGGGCAAGGGCCTCGGCAAAGACGTCGCGCTCATCACCGACGGACGCTTCAGCGGCGGCAGCCACGGCTTCGTCGTCGGCCACGTCACGCCGGAATCCTACGTCGGCGGCCCGATCGGTCTCGTCAAGAACGGCGACAAGATCATCTTCGACTCCGTGAAACGCACGCTCACGCTGGACGTGCCCGCGAAGGAACTGGCCAAGCGCAAGCAGGCGTGGAAGAAACCCGCGCCGAAATATCCGCGCGGCGTGCTCGCCAAATTCGCCGCCCATGTGACCAGCGCCAGCGAAGGCGCCGTGACGGACAAGGATTTGGAGTTGTGATAAAAGTAGAGGGCGCAGCATATCAATGCTGCGCCCTTGTGGAGATTTAAATGATTATTTGCCTTTTTGCTGTGTCAAAGCCGCAAACTTCTGGGCGAAATATTCAGCTTGAACAAGAGCTTCGCTGGAAGTCCAAGCAGACTTGTTTTTGCCAACAGCATTCATGTTGCGTTTCTCGTTGATGGTAATGTCGTAAATGTTTTCCATCAATTTAGGTCCGACTTTGTTTGCAATGCTGAATAGTAGATTGTCGTCTTCTTCCAGCTTAAATGCTGCGGCAAACCCAAATGCGATTGGCATAAGCCATGATTTGGCGACACGATAATCCTGTTCTTTTTTTAGAAAGACCAGTTTGTGCGGCTGATTAACCTTTGTGACGCCTTCCAGATTTCCAAAACTCGCATTTTCGCCAAGACCATCTTTGTGAGCTATCCACCAGCTTTCCATTGAACTGTGAATATAATCAACGAACTTCATCCAACGGACTGCCTTGCCGGTCAATGCATCTTTGAGGCCGCCCATTTGTTCTGGAGTGCGTAGTCCCTTGATGATAGCTCCAGCGCTAACATAGCAGCGCGTTTTGTCTGTTATCGAAGGATTAAGAAGCGAAAGGTAAACCAATATTTCCTCGCCTGTAATATCGCCTTCAGCATTTTGACGCCAAGCGATTTCTGAATTGAAACCAGCTTTTTCGAATTCCCCCTTAATCAGCCAATCAAGGTCATCGTTCAAAACTGAAAGCGACAAGTCTTTAACAGCAACACTGCGATTTCTCGCCCCAGCAATAAAACTCAGCTGCTCAAAATCTATCCCAGTAAGAATTTCAACGTTCACCCACTGTTTATCGCTTGGGCTTTCGTAATTCTTCCAAAGATTTTCATTAATTTTTTGGATGATGACTTTTTGTGTGTGTCCACCATCCATGTTGCCGCCCAAGCTATCTCCCCATGGATTTTTAGAATCTTTGTGTAGGCCAAGAGTCAATTCACCTGACTTGTTATCGTATTCAGCCGACTGTGCATTAATCAGAATACCTTTGTTGGCGTATTGAAACCAGCCCGGCTGATTTTCGAGCGTATCTTGGATGGCTTTTACAACACTCGTCCCCATGTCCTGATTGCGAGGATTTGGCCCGAACTCTATGGCTGCTTTAGCGATTTCTTCAACCGGAACTTGTAAAACGTAACGTTTACGTCCGCGCTGATTTGGATCTCTAAAAGACTTGATGTCTTCGGAGTGAACTTTGAGGGTAATGGTCACAGTTTGTGACCCCGACGAGGAGTTATTTTTCATAACAATTTTTTACAAGACCTTTTTATTTAACTGTTCAGGCTTCGGTCAAAACACTGAAAGCTAGTATGCGGAAAACCCGCATGACTAATTGAAAGCTTATAGAGAGAAAATAAAAAGTCAATGAAAAGATCTAAACAACGTGTTCAGAATCATGCTTCGCTCCTTAATCCCAACGGGATTCATCCTACAACCCAAGGTTGCGCGGCATATTCCACAAACTCTCAGTGACAGGGCGGTGGCGGTTGTGTAATTTTTTCCCGCCATGGAATTGAGAATGGATACGGGCGGTTCGCCCCTCAGCGAGGAGGAAAAGAAACGGCGGGAACAGATCGTCGCCGAACGTGAGCGCGAGGAGCGTGCGCGGGCGCGCGCCGACTTTCGCGAGCGACTGGTGGCTGAACTGCGCCGGTTGTTCTCCTATCTGCTGGTGATCGCGCTCGTGGTGTTCGTCTGTCTGCACTGGGCGCAAATCCGTTCCTTCGTCTCGCATCAAGCCAGCCGGCTGGATGTCCATCTGGGCCCTCATGTCGTCGTGCCGCAGATTTACGCGACGAATTATGAGCAGCAGGTGAATGAAGCAGGTTCGGTAAAATGATTTTCCCCGCCGCACCCCGGCGGATTTCACCGGCAGAAGTTGAACGAGTTCGGTGAAACGGCGTCGAACTGGATATGCCGTCTGCGAAATTGTTTGGCTGTCTGGGGATGATATTGCTGGCGGCGGCGTTTGCCGTCGCGGAAATCACCAAGGCCCCGCCGGGCACCGTCAGGATGCCATCGCCGCCGCTGTTGTTCACCAATCCCGTTTTGCCGGGCACGAACGAATTGCCGCGCCTGGAAAGCGGAAGGCTGGATGGAAATTCCGCGCCGCCACCGGGCATTTATCTGACCAAACCTTACTGCGCCATGGTGAAGGTGCCGGGAGCGGTGCCGGATGACATGGCGCAGCGGGACGTGCCACCGTTCACCAACGCCATGCCGGTGATCCGCCCGGAATTGAAGCTCGAGCCGCCGAAGCTGGAGGTTCCGTAGCGGGCTTCACCGGCAGAATTCGCAGAAAAAATCTTCCGGCGGCGTGGTGAATTCCCAGTCGCGTCCGCGCCAGTGGAATTGCAGCCGTCCGGCGTGCAGCGCGTGTTGCGGCAGGATCAGCCGGGCGCGCTGGGCTTCCGTCAGGCGTCGTTCCACCAGCGCGAGATACAAATCCGGGTCGCCGCCGTAAAGTTTGTCGCCCACGATGGGATGGCCGAGGTGCTGGAGATGGATGCGGATCTGGTGCTTGCGGCCGCTGCGCGGTCGGACGCGGAGCAGGGAAAAGTTGTTTCCATCGCGCAAAAATCTTTTCTCCACGAAAAATTCCGTCTGCGATGGCGTGCCGTCGGGCCGCACGCAATCCTTGATGGCGACCACGCTGGTCGCGTCTTTGCCGAGCGGCGCATCGATGACGCCGTGTTCCGCCACGACGTGGCCGTGGACGATGGCGGAGTATTCCTTCGTCACCGCGCGTGATTCCCAGATCTTTCCCAATTCACCGGCGGCGACGGCGTTTTTGGCGATGACCACAAGGCCGGAAGTTTCGCGGTCAAGGCGATTGACCAAGTGCGGCTCGGATTCGGTCTTCAGATAAATCCGGGCGCGGCTGATGAGGCTGGAATATTCGTCACCTTTCGTCGGATGGCAGACGAGGTCGGCGGGCTTGTGGACGACGAGCAGGTCGGCGTCCTCGTGGATGACCGCGAAGAGCGGATTCATGTTCGCGGCGTCAGATGCCGCCGAACCGGCGGTTGCGGCGGGCGTATTCCTCCAGCGCGTCGAAGAATTGCGGCTTCTTGAAATCCGGCCAAAGCGTCGGCGTGATGACGAGTTCGGCGTAGCTGATCTGCCAGAGGAGAAAATTGCTCACGCGCATCTCGCCGCTGGTGCGGATGAGCAGGTCGGGGTCGGGCACGTTGCGCGTCCAGAGATGATCGGAGATGACCTTCTCCGTGATGTCGCCCGGCTCCAGTTTTCCCGCTTTAACTTTTTCGGAGATTTGTCGCACGGCGTCCACAATTTCGATTCGACTACCGTAGCTCAAGGCCATGATTAGCGTTAGGCCGTTGTTCTTGGAGAGCGTGGCGATGGATTTCGCGAGATGCTCCTGCACGTTGTCCGGCAGGCGGTGAATCTGGCCGATGACTTCGAGCCGGACGTTGTTTTTGTTCAGCTCCTTTGTCTCGGTCTTGAGATAGTGGACGAGATATTTCATCAGCGCGTCCACTTCGTCTTTCGGACGGTTCCAGTTTTCGGCGGAGAAGGCGTAGAGCGTGAGATATTTGATGCCGAGTTCGCCCGCCGTGCGGATGATTTCGCGCGCGGAATCCGCGCCGCGCCGGTGCCCCTCGACGCGCGGCAAGTGGCGTGCCTTGGCCCAACGCCCGTTCCCGTCCATGATCACCGCGACGTGGCGCGGGAGATTCGCGGCGGCTTCGGCACTTAATTGGTTTGGCGCGGCACTCATGGTTCTAACCGCAGGCTGCTGCGGAGCTTAGACAAAAATCGTCTGTTCGCGGCCCGGCCCGACGGAGGCGATGAACAGCTTTGCGTTGCTCAATTCGGCGATCGCCTTCACATATTCGCGGGCCTTTTTCGGGAGCTGCTTGAACGTCTTGCACTTGTCCGTCGGCGTGCGCCAGCCCTCGAACTCGACGTAGATCGGCGTGCATTGCGCCAAGATTTCCGCGTCGTTCGGCATGTAATCGTATTGCGTCTTGCCGTGACGGTAGGCGACGCAGACCTTGATGTTCTCCACCGTGTCGAGACCGTCGAGATTGGTGACGGCGATTTCGTCGATGCCGTTGACCATCGTCGCGTGGCGCGTGGCGACGGAATCGAACCAACCGCAGCGGCGCGCGCGACCGGTCGTCGCGCCGAACTCACGGCCCATGCCGTGCAGTAGGTCGGAAATCTCCTGATTTTCGGTCGGCAACGGCCCTTCGCCGACGCGCGTGGTGTAGGCCTTCATCACGCCAACGACGCGATCCATGCGATGTGGCGGCACACCGGAACCAGTGCAAGCGCCGCCGGCCGTAGTGTTGGAGGAGGTGACGAACGGATACGTGCCGTGGTCGATGTCGAGAAACGTGCCTTGCGCGCCTTCAAACAAAACCTCCGCACCGTGGCGGATCTGTTCGTGCAGCAGAACGACGGTGTTTTGGACGAACGGCGCGAGATATTGACCGGCCTTGTTGTAGGCGGCGAAAACTTCCTTGAATGAAAGCGGTTTGGCACCGAGCGATTTCAGCACGGCGTTGTTTTCCTTGATGCGCGCTTCCAGCTTCACTTTGAGCTTCGCGGAATCCACGAGGTCGCTCACGCGCAGGCCGACACGCGCGGCCTTGTCGCCGTAGGCCGGGCCGATGCCGCGCTTGGTCGTGCCGATCTTGTTTTTGCCCTTGAGCGTCTCGCGTGCGCCGTCGAGCTCGCGGTGATACGGAAACACGACATGCGCCGTTTCGCTCAGCACAAAATTCTTCGGCGTGATCTTGACGCCGTTTTTCTTCAGCCCTTCCATCTCGCTGACGAGGCCGATGGGGTCGAGCACGACGCCGTTGCCGATGACGCACAATTTGTTTTTGCGCAAAATGCCGGATGGGATGAGGTGCAGCACCGTCTTCTTGCCGTTGACAATGACGGTGTGCCCGGCGTTGTTGCCGCCGGCGTAGCGGACGACGACCTCCGCCGTCTCCGTGAGCACGTCAATGATTTTGCCTTTGCCTTCGTCACCCCACTGGGCGCCGACGAGAATAGTGTTTGCCATAAATTTTTTGCGAGCCGCGCCGCGTTGAACAATAAAAATCCCCGGACGGAAATCCGGGGCAAAGCGGCGGGGTCTTTGCGGGAAGAAAGTAGAAAATGCCTTTGCCGCTGTCAATTCAACAACCGCGCCGCGAAAATGCGCTTTCCGTTTGCCGTTCCGCCGCATAGCTTTTGCCCATGCGCGATGCCTCACTCGATTTTCTCAAGACCCTGGTCAACACGCCCAGCCCCACCGGCCACGAAACCCGCGGCCAGCGTGTCTGGCTGGATTACGCCAAACAATTTTCCGACGAAACTTTCTCCGACGCTTACGGCAACTGCGTGGCGGTGCTGAACAAGGGCCCCGGCCCGCGGATCATGCTCGCTGCACATGCCGACGAAATCGCGATGGCGGTGAATTACATTGATGCCGACGGTTTTATTTACGTCCGGCGCATGGGCGGCATCGATGCGGCCATCACCAAGGCGCAGCGCGTCGTCATCCACACGCGCAATGGCGCGGTCAAAGGCGTCGTTGGCAACGTCGCGCCGCATCTGATGAAGACCGAGGGCGAGCCGAAGACCCCGAAGATCCACGACATCTTCATCGACATCGGCGTCAGCAGCCGGAAAGACGCGGAGAAAATCGTCCGCATCGGCGACCCGATTACGCTGGCGGATGAATTCGATATATTGCGCGGCGATCTTGCGGTGGCGCGGGCGTTTGACAATCGCATCGGCACGTTCGCCGTGGTCGAGGCGCTGCGATTGCTGAAAGAATCCAAGGTGAAATTGAATTGCGAAGTTTGCGCCGTTTCCAACGTGCAGGAGGAAGTTGGTCTGCTCGGCGCGCGGCAGATCGCGTATTCGCTCAAGCCGGACATCGCGCTGGTGGTGGACGTGACGCACGCGACGGATTATCCGACCGTCAGCAAGGCGCAGCACGGCGACATCAAGGTCGGCTCTGGCCCGGCGCTGACGCACGGCGGCTGCAATCATCCCGAAGTCGTGAAACGGCTGGAGGAAGTCGCAGCGAAGAAGAAGATTCCGCTCCAGCACGAGGCGATGTCGGCGACGAGCGGCACGGATACGGACGTGATTTTTTGGACGCGCGGCGGCATCGCCAGCGCGCTCATCAGTCTGCCGAACCGCTACATGCACTCGCCGGTGGAAGTCGTGAGTTTGAAAGATCTGGAGTTGATTCCGCAACTGATGGCGGCGTTCGTGCTGTCGCTGAAAAAGGACGAGCAGTTCAAGGTGAAAATCTGAACGCATCGCCCGGAGAGAATTATTCTTTTGAAATCGCGCCGATTTCCAGTCAAGATGGGCGTTCACTTTTGACATGAAACGCACGCATCATTGCAACGAACTTCGCCCGGCACACATCGGGCAAACCGTCACGCTGGCTGGCTGGGTCCATTCCCGCCGTGACCTTGGTGGCCTCATCTTCATCGACATCCGCGATCGCGAAGGCCGCACGCAGACGGTGTTCGACCCGAGCGATTTGACGCCGGAACTTTTCGCGCAGGCCGCCGCGCTTCGCAGTGAATGTGTCGTCAGCCTCACCGGTAAAGTCCGCCACCGTCCTGAAGGCACGAACAACGCCAAGATTCCGACCGGCGAAATCGAAGTCGGCGTGACCGCGCTCGAAGTGCTGAACATGGCCGACGTGCTGCCGTTCCAGATCGACGATCCGGAAGCCGCCGCGAAAGTCGCCGAAGACACGCGCCTGCAATATCGCTATCTCGACCTGCGCCGCCCGGAGATGGCGCGCAATTTGAAGCTGCGTTCCAAAGTCGCCATCGCCACGCGCAGCTACATGGACGAACAAGGTTTTCTCGAAGTCGAGACGCCGACGCTCTTCAAGTCCACGCCCGAAGGCGCGCGCGAATTTCTCGTGCCGAACCGCCGCGAAGCCGGCACGTTTTACGCGTTGCCGCAATCGCCGCAGCAGTTCAAACAGATTCTCATGGTGGCCGGCGTGGAAAAATACTTCCAACTCGCGCGCTGCTATCGCGATGAGGATTTGCGCGCCGACCGCCAGCCCGAGTTCACGCAGGTGGATATCGAGATGAGCTTCATTGATCGCGAGGACATTTACGCGCTCATCGAAGGTCTCATCAAACGCGTCTGGAAAACCGCGTTGAACATCGACATCCCGACGCCGTTCAAGCGCATCAGCTTCGAGGAAGCGTTGAACCGCTGGGGCATTGACAAGCCCGACACGCGCTTTGGCATGGAACTCGTGGACTTTAGCGAGGAATTCAAAGGCTCGAAGTTCGGCGTGTTCGGCAAGTGCATCGAAGCCGGCGGCGTGGTGAAAGCCATCAACGCGCGCGGCCTCGCTGGTGCGACGCAGGGACAGATTGAAACCATGACCGAGACCGCCAAGGGGTTTGGCGCGAAAGGTCTCGCCTACATTAAAGTTGAGAACGGCGAATGGAAATCGCCCATCGTGAAGTTCTTCAGCGACGCCGAGAAGGCCGCACTTACGAGCAAATTGCAAATTCAGGAAGGCGATTTGATTCTCTTCGCCGCCGACCAGTGGCTGAACGCCTGCGAAATCCTTGGCAAGATCCGTTTGTATTGTGCCGACGTTCTGAAGTCGCAGGGCAAGCTGACGATTGACCCGCAGCAATTCAATTTCCTTTGGGTCGTGGAATTTCCGCTGCTCGGTTTCGACCGCGAGAACAACCGCTGGTATTCCAGCCATCATCCGTTCACGGCGCCGGTGGCCAGCGATATTCCGCTGCTCAAAACCGACCCGAAGAAAGTCCGCGGCCAGCACTACGACATCGTGGTCAATGGCGTGGAGCTTGGCGGCGGCTCGATTCGTATCCACCAGCCCGACGTGCAGAAAACCATCTTCGAGGAACTGCTCGCCATTCCACCGGAAGAAACCAAGCTGCGTTTCGGCTACATGCTCGAAGCGTTCCGCTACGGCGCGCCGCCGCACGGTGGCATCGCGCTCGGCTTCGATCGTTTAATTGCGATTCTTTGCGGCACGCCGAGTATCCGCGACGTCATCGCTTTCCCGAAGACTGCGAAAGGCACCTGCATGATGACGGATTCGCCGAGCCAAGTTTCGCCGAAGCAATTGCGCGAGCTTTATATCGACGTGAAGGTGAAACAGCCGCAGGCGGCTCCGGCAAAATCCTGAATTTGCAATGGTGTGCTTTGACCTGAGTTGGTCAAGTCACGCTTGAGAGCAATAATTAAAATAGGCGCGCCACTCTCACCAGTGTCGCGCCTTTAATTTTTATGCGGTTACTTTTTAAGTTTCACCGCGTATTCCGCGACGCGTTTGCCGAGAATTTCGCCCGTCAATTTGTCGCCTTCGCTTGGGGCCACGTCCGGAGATTCCTGACCGGCCTGCGCCATCACGCCGCTGTTGCTGCCGAGGCGGTTGACGCCGTTGGGTTGTAATGGCATTTCCGGCTGACCAATCCAGATCATGCCGTGCTGCATCGCCAGCGTGAACAGGTAGTGCAGCGTGCTCAATTTGTCGCCGCTCGGACTCATCGAGACGGTGAAGCCCGCCGCGATTTTATCCTTCCACGCGCTCGTATACCATTTACCGCCGGTCGCGTCGGCAAAGGCCTTGAACTGCGCGCTCGGCCCGCCCATGTAAGTCGGCGTGCCAAAGATGATCGCATCGCTGGCATCGAGTTGGGCAAAGACCTCGTCGTTTTTGTAGCGGCCTTTGGCAATGTCGTCGCCGTTGATGGCGAGGAGGTTGGTTTTCACGCCGGTGACGGACGCCGCGCCTTTGTGCACGGCTTCGGCGAGTTTGGTGGTATGGCCGGAGCCACTGAAGTAGATGATGGAGACGGTGGGCATTTGATTTTTCCTTTCTTGGTTTGGTTTGATTTAATTCAGACAAAAAATATGGGGAGTTTAGTTCCGGATCTGGCCGGCAAACGCGGTGCGTTTTTGCCACAATAAAAATAGCGCAAGCACGGCTACGGTGACGGCCAGCGGGAGACCTACATGGTTGAGGAAAATGTGGAAGCATAAAATATTCACGATCACCGGGCCGAGTAATAAGAGGCCGAGCGCGGTGAAGCGTCCGCTCAACACCAGCAGTCCGCCGGCAATTTGAGTGACGGCCACGACGTAAAAGTAATGGCTCATGAACAGCGACTTCATGAAATCGCCCGCCAACCCCGCTGGCGGCGGTGGCATCGGGATGAAGTGCAGAAATGCGTTGGAGCCGAACACGGCAAAGACGAGTCCGAGCAAGGTGCGGGCGATGATGGTGGCTATTTTCATTTTTTTGGTTCTGTTTGTTTAGTTTGGTTTTTCGGTTAGCAATGAATTCAAATCGAGCGGCTGCGTCACCATCGCCAGTCCACCGTCGGCGTTGTGCGGCCATTGGTTTTGCGGTTTGTCCCAGTAAAGTTCCACGCCGTTGCCGTCCGGATCGCGCAAGTAAATCGCTTCGCTCACGCCGTGGTCCGCCGCGCCTTCCAGCGGAATCTCTGCGCGCAGCAGGCGCTGCAACGCATCGGCCAGTTCGGCGCGCGTCGGATATAAAATGGCGACGTGATACAGTCCAGTCGTGCCGGGAGCCGGCGGCGGGCCGCCTGCGCTTTCCCAAGTGTTCAAACCGATGTGGTGGTGGTAGCCGCCCGCCGAGAGAAACGCGGCGTTGCGCCCGAAGCGTTGCGTGAGCTGGAAGCCCAGGACATCGCGATAAAACGCGAGCGCCCGGTCGAGGTCGGCCACTTTGAGGTGGATATGGCCGATGCGCACTTGCGAATTCGGCGGCAATGGTTTTTCGGGTTGGTTCACGATTGGTTTTCTCAATTCAAATCAAACAGCAAAACCTGCGACGGTTTGCCGGCCACTATCTCTAGCACACTTTCCTCGCTTATGCCCACGGCGTCGCCGGCGGAGAATTTTTTGCCATTGATGCTCACTTCGCCTTCCGCGACGTGAATCCACGCATGGCGTCCGTTTGCCAGCGAATGGCTGACGCTCTGACCGGCGTCCAATTTGCCGAGCAGCAAATCCGCGTCCTGATGGATTTCAAACGAGCCAGCGCGCCCGGTCTTGCTGGCGACGAGATGCAGTTTGCCGGTTTCCGCCTTGGTGAAATTTCTTTCGGCGTAACGCGGCTTGACGCCCTTCGTATCCGGCTTGATCCAGATTTGCAGCAGGCGGGTGGCTTCCGTTTTGGACGGATTGAACTCGCTGTGCTCCACACCCGAGCCGGCGGCCATGTATTGGAATTCGCCCGGCCTGATGACGCGGCCGTTGCCCATCGAATCGCGATGCTGCAACGCGCCCGCCAGAACGTAGCTGATGATCTCCATGTCGCGGTGCGGATGCGTGCCGAAGCCCATCCCGGGCAGGATGAGGTCGTCATTGATCACGCGCAGCGCGCGGAACCCGAGCCATTGCGGGTCGTAGTAGTCTGCGAAGCTGAAGGTGAAATAGCTGTCCAGCCAGCCGTGGTTGACGTGGCCGCGTTCGTTGCTCTTGCGAATAATCATCATGGCCAGACTATGCGCGAGGTTACCGGTTTTGAGAAATACCATGTTGCTTGCCTGAGCATAACTTTTAGGCATACTGGAATGCGCATGGAATTACGCCATCTCCGTTATTTCGTCGCCGTGGCCGAGGCGGAAAATGTTTCGCGCGCGGCGCTGAAGCTGCACGTCTCGCAGCCGGGCATCAGCCGCCAGATCAAGGATCTCGAGGGTGAAATCGGTTTTCCGTTGTTTGAACGCAGCGCGAAATCCGTGCGGCTGACGGCCGCCGGAAAAGTTTTTTTGACGGAAGCACGGGAAGTTTTGCTCCACGCGGAAGCAGCGGTGAAAAAGGCGAAAGAAGTCGCCAAAGGTGGCAGCGGCGAGATCCACGTCGGCTACGCGCCGTCGCTCACGGTGCAGATCCTGCCGCCAACCCTGCGGAAATTTCAGGAGCAGTTCCCGCGCGTGCGGGTGGCGTTGCATGATCTGTCCACGGAGGAGATGCTGGCGCAGTTGCAGAACGGCAGGTTGCAGGTGGCGCTGCTGGTCCAGCCGACACGGGCGATGTTGCGCGGTCTGAAATTTGAATCACTGGCGCGGTATCCGATGTGCGTGGCCATTGCGCCGGGACATCCGCTGGCGAAGGCGAAATTTCTTGCGCTGGAACAAGTCGTGCGCGAGCCGTTGATCGCCTACAGCCGCGCGGATTATCCCGAATATCATGCGGATTTGGCGGCGATGTTTGTGAAGACGAAAACCCGTCCGCGCATCGCGGAAGAGCACGATGGGGTGACCAGTCTGATCGCGGCGGTGGAGGCGGGCAGGGGAGTGGCGCTGGTGCCCAGTTGCCTGGCCTGCATGGTGGGAGCGCGATTGAAGCTGATTCCGGTCAGGCCGGCGGCGGCGGAAATCGTGGTGGGTGCCATGTGGAAGCCCGATTTGCTCACGCCGATGGCGGAGAAATTCATTGCGGCGGCGCAGGGCGGCAATTTTCATATCCCTCCAAAATGACCGGATTCCCAGCATACCCGTCCGGTCGTTAAAATGTTATTGCCACTGTTGCAAACTCGCGTATTATCCACGCTCCATTTTGACCAATGATGGCGGAGTTTTTTGAAAATTTCCGAAACCGCAGTAAAAAAATAGATTTATGTCAGCAGACGCCAAACCAGTCAATTCGCCCAACCGCGAATACACCCTCGAACGCACCCGCAACATCGGTATCGCCGCGCACATTGATGCCGGCAAAACGACGACCACGGAGCGTATTCTTTTTTACACCGGCCTGATCCACAAGATCGGCGACGTGGATGACGGCAACACCGTGACGGACTGGATGGAACAGGAAAAGGAACGCGGCATCACCATCACCTCCGCCGCTGTTACCTGCTTCTGGACGCAGAAATGCGCCAAGCCCGGCGAAGATCAGGTTTACAAGGCGTTCAACAACGTGGCGCACCGCATCAACATCATTGATACGCCCGGTCACGTGGACTTCACCGCCGAAGTCGAACGCTCCATGCGCGTGCTCGACGGCGCGGTCGCCGTGTTCTGCGGCGTCGCGGGCGTGCAACCGCAATCCGAAACCGTCTGGCGCCAGGCCACCAAATATAATGTTCCGCGCATCGCGTTCGTCAACAAGATGGACCGCATGGGCGCGAATTTTGAGAACGCGCTGAACGACATGCGCACGAAGTTGAAGGCGTATGCGTTCCCGATTTTCCTGCCGCTGGGTCAAGGCCCAGTCGAGGCCGAAGGTCGGCCCGTGGAAGGCGGTTTTGAAGGCGTGATTGACGTCGTCAACCAGAAGACCATTTATTGGGGCCCGGGCGAAGCCAACGAAGGTCTCAACTACGAAATCCGCGAAATCGCGCCGGCCGATCAGGAACGCGCCAAGGCCGCGCTGGCGGAATTGATTGATGCCGTTTCCAACAAGGACGACGCCATCGCCGAACTCGTGCTGGAAGAAAAGCCGATCACACCCGCCGTGCTCAAGGCGGCCATCCGCCGACTCACCTGCAAAATTGAGATCGTGCCCGTGTTGTGCGGTTCGGCGTTCAAGAAAAAAGGCGTTCAAGTTTTGGTGGACGCGGTCATTGATTATCTGCCCAGCCCGCTGGACATTCCCGGCGCGGAAGGTCACGAACTTGGCACCGACGTTGTTGTCAAAGTGCCGACGAACGACCACGAAAAATTCTGCTCGCTCGCGTTCAAGCTATGGACCGATCCTTACGCGGGCAAGCTGGTGTTCTTCCGTGTTTATTCCGGTCACCTCAAAAAAGGTGACACCATTTATAATCCGCGCACACGCAAACGTGAACGCGTTTCCCGTCTCATGGTTATTCAGGGCAGCGAGCGCAAGGACATCAACGAAGTCTATGCTGGCGACATCGCCGCGCTGGTCGGCCTGCGCAACATCACCACCGGTGATACGCTGTGCAACGAGGATTTTGACGTGACGCTTGAACCGCCGACGTTTCCGGAACCGGTCATTTCGATGGCCGTCGAACCAAAGACCAAAGCCGACCGCGACAAATTGTCAGAAGGCTTGTCACGTCTTGCGGAAGAAGATCCGACGTTCCGCTGCTTCACCAACGAGGAAACCGGCCAGCTCATCATCGCGGGCATGGGTGAGTTGCATTTGGAAATCATCATTGACCGCCTCAAGCGCGAATTCAAAGTCGAGGCCAACACTGGCGCGCCACAGATTGCGTATCGTGAAACCATCACGAAGGAAGCCGAAGGCGAGGGCAAGTTCATCCGCCAGTCCGGTGGCAAAGGTCAATACGGCCACGCCTGCATCAAGGTTTATCCGAATGAAAAAGGCAAGGGCATCGAAGTCGTGGACGAAATCGTCGGCGGCGCGATTCCCAAGGAATTCATTCCGAAGGTCATTGACGGCATCAACGAAGCCATCAAGGGTGGTGTGTATTGTGGCTACGAAGTCATCGACATCAAAGTCGAGGTCGTGGACGGCAGCTTCCATGAAGTGGATTCGAACGAACTCGCGTTCCGCATGGCCGGCATTTTCGCGTTGAAAGACGCGTTCAAGAAAGCCGCGCCGATCCTGCTCGAACCGCTGATGAAAGTGGAATGCACCACGCCGGACGAGTATCAGGGCGATTTGCTCGGTGATATCAACCGTCGTCGCGGCACGATTGTCAGCATCGAAGCCAAGAACGGTCAGACCGTCCTCAATGCCCAAGTGCCGCTCGCCGAAATGTTCGGTTACGCCACGGCAATCCGCTCGCTCTCGAAGGGCCGCGCTTCCTACTCCATGGAGCCGCTGACCTTTGCGCAGGTGCCGAATAGCGTCCTCACGACGATTTTGGATCAGGCCGCGAAGAAGCCCGCCGCGCGCACCTAAACACAGAATTCGACACGCAGGCCGGAACGAAAGTTCCGGCCTTTTTATTTCTCTGAATTCCGGCGGATCCGGTTGCAAACTAGTCTGAGTTCGAGATTGAATCGTGCGAATAAGTCGTTAAGATATTCAAATGGTTCGGGGCGTAGCGTAGCCCGGCTAGCGCGCTTGCTTGGGGTGCAAGAGGTCGGGAGTTCAAATCTCCCCGCCCCGACCATTTTCCTTCTCTAATGTTAGCTTTTCTTTTGACCTTGTTGGCGAGTTCCTTAAACATCTCGGTGATTTCCATGAAAAAACTCCTATCCCTCCTTGCGTTCGGTCTGGCGCTGACTCCGGCTCTCCGGGCGGAATTGAAATTGCCCGCCATCATTGGCGACCACATGGTGCTCCAGCAAAATCAGGCCGACCCGATTTGGGGTTGGGACACACCGGGCACGAAGGTCACGGTTTCCTTCGCCGGCCAAAACTATGCCGCCACTGCCGGTGCCGACGGCCGATGGACGGTGAAGCTGGCACCGTTGCCGGCGAACGCCACGCCGCAGACGCTCACGATCAGCGGTTCGACCAAGCGCGAACTGAAGGATGTGCTGATCGGCGAAGTGTGGATGTGCTCCGGCCAGTCGAACATGGGCTTTACCCTTGCTCAAGAGCAGAACAGCCAGCAGGAGTTGGCGACGGCGAATCTGCCGAATCTTCGCCTCATCAAAGTGCCAAATGTTGGCACGCAGGAATTGCAGAATGACTTTAAGGGTAAATGGCAGCCGTCCACACCAGCCACGGTTGGATATTTTAGCGCGGTGGGATTTTTAGTCGGACGCCGGATTCATCAGACGCTTAATGTGCCGGTCGGCTTGATTGACAATTCCTGGGGTGGTTCCCATGCCGAAGCTTGGATTCGGCGCTCGACTCTGGAAAACGATCCCCGTTTCAAATCACAGGTGGATTATGCGCGTAAGCGTGAGGCGGAATTGTTGCCGGATCAGGGTAGGGCCGAGTTTGAACAGGACATGGCCAAATGGAAAATCGCCAGTGCAAAAGCCAAGGCGGAAAACAAGACTCCGCCTTATGTGCCGCAACATTGGCTTACCGGCAGGGAACGTGCCGGAAATATTTTTGCCGGCGTCCTGCACCCGACGCTGGGTTTCGGCATCAAGGGAGTGCTCTGGTATCAGGGTGAGAGCAATGCGGGTCAGGCTTACGAATATGCCACTCTGTTTCCCTTTCTCATTGAACAGTGGCGCAAGAAGTGGGGGCAGGGTGATTTTCCATTTTACTGGGTGCAGCTTCCCAACTTCAAGCCGGTTCGTCCCGAGCCCGGCGAAAGTGGCTGGGCGGAATTGCGTGAGGCCCAGACCCGGACATTGAAGTTGCCCAATACCGGGCAGGCCGTCATCATTGATTTGGGCGAGGCCGACAACGTCCACCCGAAAAACAAGCACGACGTCGCCGCCCGGCTCGTGCGCTGGCCTTTAGCCAAAGACTACGGCGTGAAACTGCCTTATCACAGCCCCGAGTTCAAAAGTCTCACGATCACCGGCAGCAAGGCGCTTGTGACGTTTGATTGTTTCGGCAGCAGTTTGCGCCCCTTGGGTGAATCAGCCGCGCGCGGCTTCGCCGTATGCGGTGCTGACAAGGTCTGGCATTGGGCGACTGGAAGAATTGTCGGCACAAACGAAGTTGAAGTCGCGAGCAAAGAAGTTGCCGCCCCGGTTGCGGTTCGTTATGCGTGGGCGGATAATCCGGTATGCAACCTCTTCTCCAGTGATGGTCTGGCCGTCACGCCTTTTCGAACGGATGATTTTGAGTTGAGCACTAAGCCCAAAAGATAGCTGGCGAATGAAAATATTGGGCTAGCCCAACTGAGATTTTTTCCAGCCCGTTGTGGTTTTGATCCAAAGTGACGAGGCCGTTCCATCATCTACCCATCTCACTTCCCCGAGTTGCCCGTCCGCCGGTTGCGGGGATGAAGTCTGACGTTCAAGCCGGAGACCGCTACCGGAAAAGTTTACTGGCGGATGTTCCAAGGAATTGCCCGAAGCAATGCGGTTTTCCATTCCACCCACCACGTTCCGAAAACTGTTGCCCAAGATGCAGGCACCTTCCAGGTCGCCGTCAAAGGCCTTGGCGAGTTTGTGATCCTTGTCCGCAAAGATGGCGTTGCCAAGATAGGCACCATGCCGTCCCTTGGCGGTGATAAGAAATCCCGCCCCGGTGTTGTCATCCGCCCAGCGGCTGAAGTAAACTCGCGATTGCATCACCGACTGATAGGCGGCCGTGATGTAAAAACCGGCGACGGTGGGTGAGTCGGCGTAACACTGGCTGAAGCTGTTGCTCCCGCCATTGCAATGGAAGCAGTATTTCATCGGTCCCTGCGTGGGTTGCCAGTTCCAAACGTGAACCTGACTGAACCAGTTGCTGCCGGCATCGCTGCGCACGCCGGTCTCATAGCCGATGACGTGGGCGAGGTTGACCTTGCAATCTGTTCGCTGGATATGAATGCCAATGCTTTCAGGGGTGTAATGAGTGTCCATATCCACATCGCAACGGACACGGGTGAGATTGCTCTCATTGCCGCCCTTGAGCAGATGGATGCCCTTCAGCAAGCAGTTCAGCACCGAGAGATCCGCGATTTCGAGCCGGTGCAAATCCTCAACCCTGATGCCGGTCAGCGGCTGGCGATTGCCGTCGATCACGCCGCCGCGAATCCAGCCGGCCGTATGGGCAGGTTTCGAGTAATCACCGCCACCCTTGATGACGACCGCTTCGCCCTGAAAATTCGCCTTGGCTCGGATGACGGCATTGGGTGTCATCACCAGACTGACGGAGCGGGGCAGGCGGAGCGGCTGCGATATTTCATACACGCCGTCGCCAAGTTCCAGCGTTCCTCCTCCGCGCGCCTCCAAGGCGGCAATCCGTTTGGCCAATTCCGCCGACCAATCATGAACCGTGGCGGGTTCCGGTGCCGGCTCCGTCGCGGCGGCAGCGGCAACGACATTTGCCTTGCTTCCGAAAAGCGCCGCGAGGATGCCCAGATTGAGCGAATAGCGAAGCAGATTCCGGCGCGATGTTTTTAGTGGTGAAGATGGCTGGTTGTTCATGGCTTGAAAATTCCGGTGGTTGTGTGGTAACAAAGCAAATCGTGCTCGGATTGTCAAAGATGGAGCGGCTGGCTGCTTCAAAGTGCTCGAAGTCTAACTGGCATTTCGTTAATCTAAAAACATGACTTACTCAGCCGCAACGACTCGTTACGATTCGCCCCAATTTTATCGCCGCTGTGGTCGGTCTGGGGTCAAGCTGCCGGTTATTTCCCTCGGCCTCTGGCACAACTTCGGCGCGCAGGATTCTTTCGAGAATGCCCGTGCCATCGCCCGCCGCGCGTTTGATCTTGGCATCACACATTTTGATTTGGCCAACAACTACGGCCCGCCGGACGGTTCGGCGGAAGAAACTTTTGGCCGTATCCTGCGCGAAGATCTTGGCCGGTGGCGTGATGAATTGATTATCACCACCAAGGCGGGATATTACATGTGGTCCGGGCCGTATGGTGAATGGGGATCGCGCAAATATCTGCTGGCTTCGCTCGACCAGTCGCTCAAACGCATGGGCTTGCCCTATGTGGACATTTTTTACTCCCACCGGCCCGACCCCGCCACGCCACTGGAGGAAACGATGGGTGCGCTGGCTCATGCCGTTCGCAGCGGCAAGGCACTTTATGTCGGTCTCTCAAACTATCAACCGGACGAGACCGTGCGGGCGGCGAAGATATTGCGCGAACTCGGCACGCCCTGCCTGATTCATCAACCGCGTTACAGCATGCTGGATCGCTGGGTTGAACCGCAGCTTCTCGCCACGCTGGAGGCGGAAGGCATGGGTTGCACGGTGTTCTCGCCCTTGGCGAAAGGCGTGTTGACCGATCGCTATTTCAAAGGGATTCCGGCTGACTCCCGTGCCGGCCATGATCAGAGGTTTCTCCGTCCGGCTGACATCACGGACGTGGTTCTGGCGAAGACCAAAAAATTGAATGACTTGGCCCAAGCCCGCGGCCAGACGCTTGCCCAAATGGCGCTGGCGTGGGTGTTGCGGCATCAGACGGTGACCAGTGCGCTGATTGGTGCCAGCCGGGTGAGCCAGGTGGATGATTGCGTGGGCGCAGCCCGCAACTTGATCTTCAGTGTTGAGGAACTGGCGCAGATTGAAACGATTCTTGCCGCAAATCAGGCGACCAAAATCTAGCTAGGATGGAAAATCTGATTTGATCCTTTTCAAATCAAGCTGCTAGTGCAGGTGGTCAGACCGGCTGCGGTCGGTTTGGCAGATTTTTTCCATAAATTTGCTTTTCGTTTTGACATTGGTTCACAAGTTCCCTGAATATTGCGAACTCCAAATGAAAAAACTCCTATCCCTCCTTGCGTTCGGTCTGGCGCTGACTCCGGCTCTCCGGGCGGAATTGAAATTGCCCGCCATCATTGGCGACCACATGGTGCTCCAGCAAAATCAGGCCGACCCGATTTGGGGTTGGGACACACCGGGCACGAAGGTCACGGTTTCCTTCGCCGGCCAAAACTATGCCGCCACTGCCGGTGCCGACGGCCGATGGACGGTGAAGCTGGCACCGTTGCCGGCGAACGCCACGCCGCAGACGTTGACGATCAGCGGTTCGACCAAGCGCGAACTGAAGGATGTGCTGATCGGCGAAGTGTGGATGTGCTCCGGCCAGTCGAACATGGGCTTCAAGCTGGCTGAGGATTGGAACGGCGATTTGGAGGCGGAGGCATCAAAACTGCCGAATCTTCGTTTGATCAGCGTGCCGCGCGTCGGCACCCAGGAATTGCAGGACGACTTCAAGGGGCAGTGGGAAGCTTCCACCCCGGATTCTGCCAAAAAGTTCACTGCCGTCGGTTTTCTTTACGGGCGTTATCTTCATGAAATTCTGAATGTGCCGGTCGGATTGATCGACAACTCGTGGGGCGGTTCATCCGCCGAGGCTTGGGTGCGTCGTTCATCGTTGGAAAAGGACCCGCGTTTCAAGCTGCTGATGGAGGCCACCGTGAAACAGGAGGCCGCCGCCCAGACTGAAAAGGCCAAACTGGATTACGAACAAGCCATGATCAAGTGGAAGGCCGCCGCCGAAAAGGCCAAGACGGAAAAAAAGACTCCTCCGCGCGCACCGGAATCTCCCCAGCAATGGCTTGCCGGCAATCATCGTGCTGGCAACATTTTTGCGGGAGTTCTGAATCCTACGCTGGGTTATGGCATCAAGGGCGCCATCTGGTATCAAGGTGAAAGCAATTCCGGCCACGCTTACGAATACGCCAGCCTGTTTCCATTCCTGATCGAGCAGTGGCGCAAAGAGTGGGCGCAGGGAGATTTTCCGTTCTACTGGGTGCAACTGGCGAATTATCTGCCCGAGAAGCCCACGCCCGGCGACAGCGCATGGGCGGAACTTCGTGAATCGCAGACGAAGACGTTGCAATTGAAGAACACCGGTCAGGCCGTCATCATTGATCTCGGCGAAGGCAACAACATTCATCCGAGAAACAAGCACGACGTGGCTGCTCGTTTGGTGCGCTGGGCCTTGGTCAAGGATTACGGCATGAAATTGCCGTATCGCAGTCCCGAGTTCAAGAAGCTTGCCATTGCCGGCAACAAAACCACCGTCACCTTCGATTGTTTCGGCAGCAAGCTCCGGCCGTTTGGCGTGGCTGAGGTCAAGGGCTTTGCCGTTTGCGGTGCCGACAAAGTCTGGCATTGGGCCACCGGAACCATTGTGCGAGACAACGAAGTGGTGGTGACCAGTTCGGAAGTGGCGGCTCCGGTTGCGGTGCGTTACGCCTGGGCCGACAACCCGGTGTGCAATCTGTTTTCCAACGAGGGTCTTCCCGTCACGCCCTTCCGCTCGGACGATTTTGAAATGGTCACCAAGCCGAAGCCCTGATTTTCAGACAGACAGTCGTTCAATGTCTTTCGGAATAAAGCCCGATTTCCGACAGGGTCGGGCAGGCGGCTGACCGGGTGATCCGCAACCGCACTTTTTCCGTGGTGATATTTTCACCCCGCCACAAGCGGTGACTGCCGATGCTGGTGCCTTCGGCGAATTGAACCCATTGCCCGTCCTGCCACTGGTCAAGCACGAAGGCCTGAATGCGTTGTCCCAGCGGCAAGAATTCACGCAGGCTGACGACGTTGAAGGTTTTCGGCTTGCCTAGATCCAGAATCAATTCCGGGGTCGTCACGGTGTCATCCGTGCTCCAGTATTTTTTACCGCCGCCGGAAAGTGCATTTTCGGCCGCGTAGATCTTGTCGCCACCGCGCACGTTGCTGGCGTTGGCTTTGGCGCTGGCAGCCAGATTTTTGCCGAAGATGGCATCAAGACGGCGGCGAAATTCCTTCAACGACTTCACATCTTCGTCGGCAATGCGTCCGCGTCGATCCGGGGGAAGGTTGAGCAGCAGCGAGGCACCGTGACCGACCGATTGGAAATAGAGGTCAACCAATTGCTCCGGTGTTTTCACCTTTGCGTCCTCTTTGGCGTGATAAAACCAGCCGGGGCGGATGGAGACATCGCATTCCGCCGGAAGCCAGTTTGTGCCCGGGGAATCTCCGTGATTCAAGCGCTGTTTGTATTCCTGACCGGGGATGTAATCACCCAGATTGAGCGTGGCCCAACAGGGATCGCCGGCGATGCCGCGTTCGTTGCCCACCCAGCGCACATCCGGACCGACGTCGCTGAACATCACTGCGCCCGGCATCAGCTCGCGGACGATGGCGTAGGTGTTCGGCCAATCGTAATAGGTTCGCCCGTCAATTTTCCGTTTCTCGCGGGCCCCGCCGTAAAAACCGTCACCGCCATTGGCGAGGTCAAACCAGACCTCCCAAATCGGGCCGTAGTTCGTGAGCAATTCGCGAAGCTGGCTCCGGTAGTGCGAGACATAGGCCGGCGTCCCGTAGTCAGCGCGGTTCCGATCCCACGGGGAAAGATAAACACCGAACTTAAGCCCGGCTTTGCGGCAGGCGTCCGACATTTCACGCACGACATCGCCATGACCATTTTTCCACGGCGAATTTTTCACGGAATGCTCGGTGAACTGCGACGGCCAGAGGCAAAAACCGTCATGGTGTTTGCAGGTCAGGATCAGTCCCTTCATGCCGGCGGCTTTGGCCGTCTGCACGATTTGTTTCGTGCTGAAATCGGTGGGCTGAAAGACGGATTCCGCCTCGTCGCCGTAGCCCCATTCCTTGTCTGTGAATGTGTTCACGGTGAAATGAACGAAGCCGTAAAACTCCAGTTCGTGCCACGCGAGCTGGCGTGGGCTGGGAACGGGATTTAATGGTGCGGGTGGTTCTACCGCAATGACGGCCGAGCCGGATAAGATGATAATCGCCGCCAGCACTCCGAATATTTTTTTTGGTTTCGTGGGTATTCTCATGGTTTAACAGTTTTTAAGATGATGGCAAAAGTATAGGCGGCACCGGCATTCAGACGGTATTCCTTGTGCACCGGCAAACTCCAGCTGTTATCGCCACCAACGCCCATTTGCCAGCCGTCCACGTTGACCGTCACAAAATCGCGGTGCGGTAATTCGTGGTTGTGCGATGCGGTGGCAAGGTCTTCCGCCGAATACGGCCAGGCGCTGACTCCAAATGGCCTGCCATCGGCCTCGATGCGCAAGCCGAAGCCCGACGAACCAGAAAAGTTGATCCAACGCACGTCGGTTCGGTTCGCATTTTCCTGCGGATGAACATAGGGCGTGATCCAATCTTCGACCGAGCAGTGATAAATGCCAACTGCCGCGCCAGTTTTTCGATCCCAATAATTTTCCTGTGGCCCGCGTCCGAACCAGCGGAGTTGGTTCATCTTTCCGGGCACGGCCCACTGCCATCCCAAGCGCGGCATTTCCGGCGCGGTGGCATCCGGCTTAAGCGTCAACTCGAGTCGGACGCTGGCATCGTTCCGAATGAGATAATTCGCTTCGATCCGTGATTCGCCAACGGGCAATCGCCAAACAGCTTTGAGGAGCGCGCCATGCTCGACTTTTGTGCCGCTCAACGAATCCAGTTTGGCTTTGGCCACGGCGTCTTTCCACGCCCCCATGAGTTTGGGAACCTTCCAGCCAATATCATTGTCGGTTGGCACGCGCCAGAAATTAGGTCGCACCGGCGACGACAACAATTCCTGGCCGTCATTTTGAAGGGAAGCCAGCCAGCCGGTTTTGCCATCCACCCGGACACGCAAATTTCCAACCGTGGCGCAGTAATCTCCGCCGACCTGCTGCAAAGCGACTGCGAGATTGGATTTTTGAATTGGTGATGGTCGGGTGGTTGTTGGAATCTGAATCTGTTCCCAAGCCACGATCTGGCCGGCATCAGCCCAGCGTGTCGGATTATGCAGCCGAAAACGCACGGTCAGAAAATATTCCGAGCCGGCTCGCCAGTCCGGTTGGTGCCACGGAATTTTAACTGTTGCGTTCGCGCCCGGTGCGATAGCGAGAGGAGGTAGTTTTCCTTTTTGAACAGCCTCGCCATCGGCTTCCAGCACCCATTCGGCGTCAAAGGCATCCAATTTGGTGAAGGCATAGCCGTTGCGGATGCGGAGTTTTCCCGCCGCCGCGTCCACTGGCTGGACTTTGATGTTTTGATAAACTTTCTGAACCTCCCAGTAATGAGGTCGCGGCCCGCGTTCGGCGTTGACCAATCCTTTGCAGCAGAAAACTCCGTCGTTGGGCTGGTCGCCAAAATCGCCGCCATAGGCAAAAAACTTTTTTCCATCGGTGCCGGTTTTGTAAGGCGTCTGATCCACCCATTCCCAGATGAAACCGCCGATGAGCATCGGATATTTTTCAATCACGTCCCAATAATCCTGGAGATTGCCGACGCTGTTGCCCATCGCGTGGCAATATTCATTCATCAAAAATGCTTTGCCGGAAGGATACGGGCCGTGCTGTTCTTCGTTGGCGCTTTCGCCGTGTTCGCCCTTGCGCTTGGCCTTGCCGTCGACTTGCTGGAGCAACCATTCCGTGGTTGGGTAGGTCTGGCTGTCCATGTCGGCGGCGAGATTCATGTCGGCGTAATGAATCGGACGCAGTTCAGGATCGGCGGCGTGCGCGGCTTCGCGCATGGAGAGAAAGACATTGCCGTAGCCGGCTTCATTGCCGAGTGACCAGATGACGACGCATGGATTGTTCCGGTCGCGGACGACCATTCGCCGCATCCGATCCACGCAGGCCGGCCGCCAGAGGTCTGAATCGGCGGGCAGCACGCGTTTATGGTAGCTCAAGCCGTGGGTTTCGAGATTGGCCTCATCGAGCAGGAACATACCGAGCCGGTTGCAAAGCTCATACCAGCGTGGGTCGTTGGGATAATGCGACGTCCGCACAAAATTGACGTTGGCCTGCTTCATCAGGTGTAAATCTTTGACCATCAAGTCGCGCGTGGTCGTGTAGCCGGTGTCGGGATCAAACTCGTGGCGGTTCACGCCTTTGATTTTCAAGGATTGCCCGTTGACGAAGAATTGTTGGTCGCGGATTTCGACTTTGCGGAAACCGATGTCCGTGCGGCGCGTCTCAATGACCTTGCCGTCCCGAAGCAGTTCCACCAGCGCCGAATAGACATTGGGCGTTTCACAAGTCCAAAGCTGCGGAAGCGGCACGTTCATCTTGTGTGCGAAGCGTCCGTCGGAAAAACCTGTGGCCACCGAGACCGGTTCGTCCAGCACTGCGCCGCTGACCTGTTTGCCGTCGGGGTCGCGCAGGCTCAGGCGGAGGTACAGGCGGTCGGCGGAATTGCTGGACACGTTGCGCAGCGTGTAGCTCAAGGTCACGCTGGCGTTGGTGAGTGCCGTGTTCAGTTCGGAGTGAAGGCAAAAGTCCCAGAGTGAAATATCCGGCGTCGTATAGAGAAAAACATCGCGAAAGATGCCGCTCAAGCGCCACATGTCCTGATCTTCCAGATACGAACCGTCGCTGAAGTGATAAACTTCGACTGCGAGCAGATTATTCCCCGGTTTGATTTGATCCGTGATGTCGAACTCCGCCGGGTCGCGTGAATCCTTGCTGAAACCGACCCGTTGTCCGTTCACCCACACATACATGGCAGAACTCACGCCGGCGAAATGCAGCAGAACGCGTTGACCGAACCAATTCTTCGGCACTTCAAATTGCCGTCGATACGAGCCAACGGGATTGCGCTCATGAAACGCAGTGAAGTTGGTCGGCGGCACGTCCATCACACTCGGCGGGTTGGTCTGGAACGGGTATTTGTAATTGACGTAGAGCGGCGTGCCGTAGCCCTGTAATTCCCAGCACGACGGCACGAAGATTTGTTTCCAGCCCGTTGCAGTAAAATCCTCCGCGAAGAAATTTTTCGGTCGCGAATCAGGATTGGGTGCCCAGCAAAAATCCCAGTTGTCGTTCAGAGACTTTACCCACGGCGAGTGGTCGTAATCGCTCTTCCAGCCCGAAGTGGTGTCCGGGCAGGGCCAGGCCGGATTGCGCGGCGGAAGTTTGTTGACGCCGAAGATCAGCGGGTTTTCCCATTCTGGTAATGCGGAAGAAGTTTCTGCCGGATGCCCATGACTGGTCAGGAATAGAAAAACACTCCCCAACATCAAGTAATACGTCAACCTTTTGGAGGTTATTTGAAAAAGTGGGGCGCTCATAGCTGGTTAAGGAAAACTCGGGCACGATAGCTTTTTCAAGCAACCGCAGGAAGCCAAAATCCGAGGGCTTTTGTCTGCGTGCGTCATGAATGCGAAAAGCCCCGGCAAAGTGATGACTTTGCCGGGGCCAGCAGCTGTATGAACTTGAATTATTTTTCCTGACCGGTCAGGCCGGCTTTTTGCAGGGCCGCGAAAACATCTTTGTCGTTGAAATCACCGGTCACTTCAAAGGTTTTGGCACCTTTCACCGCCGTGTTGCCGGTCACGCCGGGCACGGTGCCGAGCGCTTCAGTCACGGCTTTGACGCATTTGCCGCAGCAAAGATGGACGCCTTCGACTTTGAGGGATTGCACTTTTTGATTTTTGGCACCGGTGTTGGAACTGATGGTGATGGAGGCATCGCTGCTCTTGCCGAAGTAACCGGCTGCCACGAGCGCATCCGCGCCTTTTTGAACTGTGGCCTTGTCCGGTCCGGTCAGGGTGACGGAGCCGGCCTCCTGATCCGCCTGGGTGGTCAGGCCGGTCACGTCGGCGGTCGCCTTGACCACCCCTTTGACACAAGATTTACAGCAAAGGTGAACATCAGTGATGGTGACCGATACGTCTGCCGCACGGGTCGAGAGGACAAGACCCAAGGCCAAGGATGTAAAAGTTAGAAGTTTTTTCATAAGTAATGTTTTTGGTTTGGTTTAACGGTCTTTATATAAACCTGATGTCGGGAATATTCAATCAAGAATATCTATCGTCCGGTATCCTGATCAAATCCGCACCATCCGGCTTGCGCTGGAAACGCGTGCTTGGCAAGGTTGGACTCATGAATTGCACAGCAACTTTCAGTTTGCACCGCATTGCCCGGCGTTTGGCTTTGGGGATGTTATTACTGACGGGTGGGTTTTCTTCTGCCTCGGCCGTTGGTTTGCCGAGCGCCTTGGATTCCGATGCAAAGGGTTGGATTGATCTCATGCCAGCGCCAGATTTGAAAGGCTGGACTCGCATTGCCATCCCGCCAACGAATGTGCTGGGCCGTGCCCAATGGCATTTGGATGGCGAGCGCCAATTGCTGCTCTGTGACGGTGACGGTGGCCATGAAATGCTCCGGTGGGATCACGAGCTGACCAATTGTATTTTTCATGTCGAATGCCGGTTTGTGCCGTTGCCCGGCAAAAAACATTATTACAACAGCGGGGTTTTTATCCGAAATTCCGTTGACGGCACCATCTGGCATCAATGCCAGCTGACCACGGACGGCGGTTATCTTTTCGGCAACACGCCGGTCAAAGGGCAGGCGCAATCGTTCTTGGCGCAAGCGGAGGGGCGTTGCATGAAACCGGTCGGACAATGGAACACGGTGGAAGTTTCAGCCGTTGGTAAAAAGCTGTCGGTTTGGTTCAACGGTTCGGTGCAGAGCCAGTTCGATGACTGCGAAGTCGCCGCTGGCTATATTGCGTTGGAATCCGAAGGTTATGCCATTGAGTTTCGGAACTTGAAATTAAAGGAACTGCCGTAAGCACACCTGTTCAAAAACCAATTGCGACAACAAGCTCACTTCAGTCATTTCTTGCAACTTAAAACATGAAACAATTTTTTATTCCTGCTTTTTTTGTTCTGGCGGCGACCGCGGTTTGTGCCCAGTTGAACTATCCGCCGTCAAAGCTGGTCGATGCTTCGGACGTCTATTTCGGGAAGACTTACTATGATCCATATCGCTGGCTGGAAAATTTGAAGGATAAGGAAGTTCAAGCCTGGTATAAGGCGCAGGCGGAATTAACAGATGAACTGCTCGCGAAGATTCCGGGCAGAGATGCGCTGGCGCAGGAGTGGATGACGTTGGACAAGCTCCGGCCCGTGGTCTATTCGGGCATCACTTATGAAAACGGCCGGGTTTTCTACAAGAAGACGCTGGGCGGCGAAAACGTGGGGAAACTTTATTTTCGTGAAGGATGGCATGGTGCCGAGCGGTTGTTGTTTGACCCCATTCCCTATAAGGCCGGAGTGACCACCACGATCCAAGGGTTTCTTCCATCGTGGGATGGCAAGCATATTGTCATCGGACTTTCTTCGGGCGGTGCTGAGTGGTCGGAAATCCGCGTGTTGGACGTGGATCAGACCAGGCTTCTTCCGGAAAGTTTTTATCCGTCGGAAGGCCCGCTTGGCTGGATGAAGGACAATAAATCTTTTTTTTATGATGCGGGCAAAGTGACCGACATCAAAAGTCCGGACATCGAACTGAACCGGAAAACCAAAGTGCACAAGCTGGGCACGGAAATTGCCAGCGATGTGGATATCTTCAGCGATGAAAGCACGCCCGAGGTGGGCATCACTGCCAAAGAATTTCCCGGTGCCAGCATTGATGAGTCTTACCCTGATTACATCATTGGTTCCCTGCAAACCGTGCAGAATGAACTCCGCGTTTTTTATGCGCCGGTTTCCGAATTGAAGAACAAAAAGATCAAGTGGGCCGAACTCTGCCGGCCGTCCGACCAGTTGGTGCGGGGAATGGTGTTTTACGGTGATTATATCTACGCCGTGACGCATCGCGATGCGCCGAAATACAAAATTATTCGGACCAGTGTGAAACATCCCGACTGGGAGCATGCCGAGACGATAATTCCCGAGGAGACAGATTCTGTTCAAGGCATCATCAAGAGCCGACATTATCTGTTCATCACTTATTCCGATGGGGTGGTCAGTCGCCTCGTCAAATACGAATTGGCCACGGGCAAGACCAGCGAAGTGAAGCTGCCTCTGTCCGGGACCATGGGAATCAGTTGCCCGGATTGGAAAAAAGACCGTTGCCTGGTGGACATCACCTCCTGGACTTCCCCGACGCAAACTTATGACTATGATGCCGAACGGGACATCTTCGTGAAGAGTCAATTCAACGCGGAGGTTTCATATCCCGGATTTGAGGATCTGGTTTCTGAGGAGGTGCAGGTGCGCGGTCACGACGGAGCCATGGTTCCGCTATCTATTATCCATAAGAAAGGAATTCCGCTGGACGGCTCGAACTGCTGCATTTTGACAGGTTATGGTGCCTATGGCATTAGCCTCAATCCTTCCTTCAATCTGCGTAATTGTTCGCTGGCCACTCACGGCGTGGTATATGCCATCGCGCATCCGCGTGGCGGCAGCGAAAAGGGTGAGGCCTGGTATCGGGCCGGTTACAAAACAACCAAGCCCAACACCTGGAAGGATTTCATCTCTTGTGCGGAGTATTTGGTGAACAAAGGCTACACCAGTTCCTCAAAACTTGCCGGCACCGGCACCAGTGCCGGTGGAATACTGATCAGCCGCGCCATCACGGAACGTCCGGATCTGTTTGCGGCGGCCATTTGCAATGTCGGCTGTGCAAACGCGCTGCGGTTGGAATTTTCGGCCAATGGACCGGTTAACACCCCTGAATTTGGCACCGTGAAAGACCCCGTGGAATGTCAGGCGCTGTTTGAGATGGATGGATTGCAGCATGTCCAGAAGGGCGTGAAATATCCGGCGGTCATGGGCGTGGGTGGCTGGAACGATCCGCGGGTTCCGGTCTGGGAACCCGGCAAGTTTGTCGCCGCGTTGCAGGCCGCGACCGCTTCAGACAAACCCGTGCTGATGAAGGTGAACTACGACAACGGCCATTTCACGGAGGAAAAAACCGTGACCTTCAAAAATTTCGCCGGCCAGTCGGCATTCCTGCTTTGGCAGACCGGCCACAAAGATTTCCAGCCGGTTAAATAACGGTTGATCAACCTGAACTCATTTCACCGGTGCTGGCACAGTCGACGGTGTTATCGTGAAGATCACCCGTCCTTTGGGTAGTGCGCCGGTCAGGTTGACGCCAATCCGTGTCGGCTGGGTCTTGTTATGGTTTTCTTCTTTGATTGCCTCATCGGTGATTTCAAAGGGAACGCCGCCGGTATCAATCGTCACTTTCACGGCTTCCCCATTTTGATAAATCAGCAGTTCGCGAGGGGACAACTGCTTCCATTGGCCGTAGGTGATCAAGCCGGAACCGAAAGTCTGTGCCGCATTGAAGGCAAAATCATCCGTGACAGTCAGGGTGCCTTGACCGCTACGGTTGTAAACAAAAGTGCGCTGAAGCGTCTGGAGGCCCGGCACCGGATAGGCGCTGCGCAAATCCATGACGTAGGTATCCACTTGATCCGTGAAAGTTTTTGCGGTCACAACGCCACCGGCATCAGCCCCGGGCCGTTGGAGTTTGCCGGCGACCACCGGCACGGGATGGCCGTAAGAATTCAACAGCTTGCTCAGATAGCGATCCTTGCTGAAGGTGCGCGCCGTATAGACTTCGCCGCCGGGGTCGAGGATCAAAGGTTCCTTTCCAACCACGACCACGAAGGTGCCCTTATCATTATGGTTGTGCGGTTCGTTGTTGAAACCACCTTTGAAAGACACGGCCATGCGGCAGGCTGAACCGGGCAGGGGACGGCAGTTCAATACGCCGCCATGCGGAAAGAAGCTGCGGATCTCGTAAAATTCCTTGCCCGCCGCCTGCGGGAGGGTGATGGCGGAATTGGGGCATGAATACATCAGGCTGTTCAATATGCCGCCCGCAGCGGTGCTGAAATCGGGCACCACAAAATCATTGAGCCCAAGTTCGTAACGACGGTTGATGTAACTCATGAGTTGCATGCCCGGCTTGGCATCCAGTGGACAGTCGGCATAAGCCGGATAAATGCCGTTAATCAAGCGAACCCGCACGGGATACAAGGCGGCGTCGCGAGCGCCCTTGAGATTGTAAAGATCGATGCCGCCTTTCGTGGCCTGATACACCGTCTCGCACAACTGAATATAATTACCGAACCCGTAATTCCAATAGCCCATGCCTTCGGCGCAGTAGCCATCGCCACCAAACCCGCGTAGAAAATCCTGTGAATACTTTTCGGCGGCGGCCACAAAGAAGGCACGTTCATTGCGGTCGGGACACACTGCCAGCGCGGCGGCGACGGTTCCAGCCGTGCAGACCGCATTCCAGTTCATGTCTGCCGTGATCCACCACTGTTTCATACCCGTGCCTTCCACGGCTTTGTGATAGGGGTCAAAAATGCGTTCACGCAATTTCGCCATCACCAGCTGGCGCGTTTCCGGCGAAAGGCGGTTTCCCAGCAGATACAAACATTCACCGAGATTTTCCGCCAGATCTGCCGAGCTGAGATCGATGGTTGTTTTTTTACCGTTGTAGTCCGCCAAAGAGCCATCATGAAAATTATAAATCCACGTCTTCTCCTGACAGATGGATCGCAGAACCGCTTCCAGAGGTTTGATGAACCGGCCTTTGTTCTCGATGCACTCCGCGCGGGTATAACGTGATACCCGGTCATAGCGCCCGCTGCGTGCCCGGCCATACTCCGCCGTGCGCCGGCCGGTTTTTTTGAAGAGCATATAAAGCTCCTCGGTCATTTCCGGTAATGGTGTGGTCAAATTCTTTTCAGCATCTCTGACCGCCGTGTGGTAAGCCTTGGTGGCGGCGAGGCGGTTCCAGCCTTCGCGGTCGTCAATTTTTGGGCCGAATGCGAACGGCTTGTCGTCCAGCATCGCGCTGACCTGTCGGATGCGCTCCGGACTGACGCCGCCTTCCAACGGCGCAGCGGCAGATGATTCATTCAGGATAGTTGCCAGCGCGATGGTAGCGGCGAAGATGCTGAGGAACTTATTTGTGGGCATGATTGAATAAGTCTGCCGGATTTTTTTGATTTGTCGATAACTGACCCATGCCTGCGGTGGTTTTGAAGCGTTTGACTCCTTATGCGTTAAGTCGCAAACTCGCGCCATGAGAAGATTGTTAACATCCGTCATGCTGGCGTTCATGGCCATCGCCACGGCCTCGCTTGCCTTTGCTGAGAACAACGCTGCCACCGCGCTGACGGCGGGTTGGATTCCGGACACCTTGGATTTCAAGATTCAGGTTCCCTACGACCAGAGTCAGGCGAACCGGTATTCGGTGGCCGCCGGGATTCACCACCTCTGGATCTTTGCCGACGACAAAACCTTTTCGGTTGGCAGCAAAACTTTGCCTCGGAGTGAAATGCGTTTTATGCCTGATTATACCAGCGGCAAGCATCTGTTTGAGGCGGACATGATGGTGCCAGCCGGTTCGGACAACATGACCATCATGCAAATCCACACCGATAACGCCCACGAGGCGCAGTTCGGCCCAGTGGCGTTGATGCTGCAAGTTCACAATGGCGGCAGCCTTTATCAGGGAAGTCACACTCCGGTTTTTCCGGACATCTACGGCAAATGGTTTCACCTCAGCGTTGTCCACGATGTGGCCGCGCACAGTGTTCTGGTTTACATCAATAACAAGCTTTCGGGTCAATTCAAGGATCCCGGCGCACCCGGCTATTACTTCAAATGCGGCGTCTATAGCTGCCATAACCCCAGTCCGAAGATGGAAGTCTTCATCAAAAACGTAAAATTGTGGCATCAGCCGTGATGAAAGATTTCAAAGTCTTCCGGCGGTGCGGTAAAGGCAATTGGATTAGCGCCGGACTAAATCAATCCCGCCATTGCAGAACGACTTTAGTTTTGCGATAGTCCCTTAACCAACATTCCCAAATTATGGCGCAGGCAATCATGGAACCCGAGAAAGTGCGGCGGTTCGCCGAGGAACTGCAGCGCTTCAACAGCGACCTCGAGAATCGGATGATTCTTTTGCATGCCCGGTTCGCCTCGCTCGGCGACACTTGGTCGGACCAGGAACATGAGAAATTTGCCGAGGAGTTCAAGCAGACGATGAAGGCGCTCAAAAAGTTTGTTGAACTCTCGAAGGAGCACACTCCTTTCCTGCTGCGCAAGGCTCAGCGCATCGAGGAATATCTCAATCAGCGCTGAAGCATGGCCGACAAAGCCCAAGTCACATCCGTCGAGGCCATCGCCGCGTTTCGCGCCAAACTCATCGTTTATCTCGCTCAGGCGCGTTCGATGATGGATGAGGTCGGCAATGAGATGATGCGCGCGCGGCTCTGGTTGCAAGGCGAACAGCGGGCGTTCTGGGAAAACCAGATGCGCTTGCGCGCCCGCAAGCTGGAGGAGGCCAAGGCGGAATTGTTTAGCGCGCGGCTCTCCAAATTTCAGGAATCGACTGCGCTCTTGTTGATGACCGTGCAGCGGGCGGAGCGCGCCATGCAGGAAGCCGAGAGCAAATTACGGCTTTTGAAACGCTGGGATAATGAACTCGAGAATTGCGCCTCGCCGCTGCTGAAGCAGACCGAGCAATTGCAGGGCTTTCTGGGGGCTGACATGGCGCATGCGGTTGTCTATCTGGATCAAGCGCTCAAATCCTTGGATGCTTACCGCAACATTCGCCTGCTTCAAGGCGAATCCGGCGGTGCTGTCGAGCCGGCCAAAACGGAGGCTGCCACATGAGCATGAGCGGAAACAAAGGCCGACTGACCGGTCTGACGCGCGACCTTTCGCTCCAATGGGAGGAGACGAAAAATCACTGGCGCGACGCCAAGAGCGAGGAGTTTGAACGAAAATACATCGTTGAGCTTTCTGCGCATGTGAACCGCGCCATTTTGGTTCTGGAACAGCTGGAGGAGCTGTTAAAAAAAGTAAGGAGCGATTGTGCCTAGCCAATCCGGTGTCAACGAAATGCTCGCGCTGCTGGACGCGCTGAAGGGCGTGATCCGGGATTTTTGCGCACGTGAGGAAAAATTGGAAAGCACTTTCCGCCTCCAGTCCGCCGCCGAACTGAACGCTTTTGCCGCCCAGAATCAAGATCAGGAATCCGACGCGTATGTGCTGGATACAGAAGCGGAGGCGTCGCTGGAAACGGAGAAAAACCGCCTCCAGAACCGCTATGAAAAACGCAAGGCTCGCATCATCCAAGCCCATTCTGCGGTCAGCGAGCGGGTGACGAAAGCGATCAGCGAGTGCGACGCCGTGTGGAAGGATCGCACTCATCAGGGCGTAAAAGCGGCGGAGCTTCGCCGCGACGAAGAATTGGCTGGGGCAACGGTCAGTTACAATGACTTTCAGCAAAATCTCAGTGCTTCCGGTGCGAAACTGGCGCGGCTCGAAGCGGTGGCGCACAGCACGTTTCGTGGTTACGGCAGATTCCGGCGACTGCTCGCGCCCGGTCGCCCCTGGCCCGAGTCAAATTTGTCGGGAGATCACGCGGCGCTTTTTGGCGAGCTTCAGAAATTACAGGCTAAAAATGCCGTCGATCTCGCGCGGTTCGTCAAATTTCCTCTGCCGCTGTTTTTTAAATTTGTGCCAGTCTCGCTGTTGGTCGTGCTGGCGCTTGGCGTGGTGGTGGCCAATCCGCTGCTTGAGCATTTTCACCGGCACGACATTACGCGTTTGCAAGCCGGTATCGCATTGGCGGGATTGGTTTTGACCATCCTGATTTATTTTCTCGGCGGTCGTGCAGCAGCGCCGCTGGCGACGGTCATTGCCGGTGATCTGGCCAGAATGCGACGGCTCTTTGATGCCTGCGTAGAGAAATCTGCGGCGCATCTCCAGTCGGAACAGGCGCGGATCAAGGCTGAATTTGAAACTGCCAAGCAAAGCTTCAATCAGGAGTGGCGTCAGGCGGTCCGCGACATCAGTCAATCACGCAGCGCCAATGCGACGGTCATCAGCGAAAAAGCCGCGCGGCTGGCGCAGAAAAACCAGCAGTGGCGGGATGTGCAACTCGGCCAAATCCTGCGGCGTCATACCGAGGTGTTGGCGCGATTGAAGGCGGAAGATGACGCGCAAATGCACAAGATCGCCAGCGCGCATCAGGCTAAAATGGCGCAGATGGAGGGCAGTCATCAGCGCGAATGGCAGGCTTTGGAGGCGGACTGGAAAGCCACCGTCACGCCTTTGTGCGAGCAACTTCGCCTTGCCAACGATACGGCCGAAAAGGTGTTTCCGGCCTGGGACGCGGCTGCTTTAAAAAACTGGACGGCTCCGGCGCAATTTCAAAACGCGGCCAAGTTTGCGCGGCTGGAGGCAGGGTTGGAAACTTTGTGCGAAGCGTTGCCCAAAGATCCGCGTCTCAAATGGCCGGGGCCGGCGACGGTTTCCGCGCCGCTGTCATTGGTGTTTCCGGGTCAAGGCTCGATCCTTTTTGAAAGTGGCCGGCACAGCGGCGACGAGGCTTTTGGCGCCATCAACAACATCATTTTCCGGCTGCTGGCCACCACGCCGCCGGGCAAATTGAGTTTTACGATTTTCGACCCGGTGGGACTTGGTCAGAATTTTTCCGCGCTGATGCACCTCGCCGATTACGAGGAGAGCAGCATCAACAGTCGCATCTGGACCCAGTCGGCGCAGTTCGAGGAAAAGTTGTCGGAGTTGAACGACCACATGGAGAAAATCATCCAGATGTATCTCCGCAACGAATACGCGACCATTGCCGAATATAACGCACAGGCCGGCAGCGTCGCGGAGAAATATCATTTTCTCGTCATCGCTTCGTTCCCGGTGAATTTCAGCGACACGGCGGCGAAGCGGTTGCGCAATATTGCCGCCAACGGCGCGCGCTGCGGTGTGTTCACGCTCATCCATTGGGATCAGCGGAGTCCGTTGCCCCAGGATTTTGTGCCGGACGAACTGCGCAAAAACAGCGTGCGCCTTGTCCGCAACGATCGTGGTTTTGAACTGGCCAGCGGGCACTCACCGGGGATGCGGTTGATGTTCGATCCACCGCCGCCGCCGGAGTTTGCCACGGAATTTTTGCATCAGGTCGGACAGGGGAGCAAGAACGCCAATCGCGTGGAAGTGCCGTTTAAGCAAATCGCTCCGGCGGAACCCGACATTTGGACGGAAGAGACCGCCGAACTTTTGCGCGTGCCCATCGGTCGTTCCGGCGCAACCAAGCTGCAATATCTTGAAATCGGCAGCGGCACGCGGCAGCACGCGCTCATCGCGGGCAAGACCGGTTCCGGCAAATCGACGCTGTTCCATGTCATCATCACGAACCTCGCGCTGCGTTGCAGCCCGGAGCAGGTGGAGTTTTACCTCGTGGATTTTAAAAAGGGCGTCGAGTTCAAATGCTATGGCAGCCGTCGCCTGCCGCACGCGCGTGTCGTTGCCATCGAGAGCGACCGCGAATTTGGTCTGAGCGTCTTGCAGCGCGTGGACGACGAGTTGCGCCGTCGCGGCGACATGTTCCGCAAAGTGGGCGCGCAGGATCTGGCCGGCTACAAGCGTGCTGGCGGCACGGAAGCTGTTCCGCGCACGTTATTGATGATTGACGAGTTTCAGGAATTTTTTACCGAGGAAGACCGGATTTCGCAGGGTGCGGCGGTGTTGTTGGATCGTATCGTGCGGCAGGGGCGCGCCTTTGGCATTCATGTGCTGCTCGGCTCGCAGACGCTTGGCGGTGCTTACACGCTGGCGCGGGCGACCATCGGTCAGATGGTCATCCGCATCGCGCTCCAGTGCAATGAGGCCGATGCCTATCTCATCATGGATCAGGATAATCCCGCGCCGCGCCTGCTCTCGCGGCCCGGGGAAGGCATTTACAACGACGCGGCGGGTTCAATCGAAGGCAACAGCCCGTTTCAGGCCGTCTGGCTGTCCGACAAGACGCGCGACGGCTATCTCGCAAAAATCCGTGAGCGTGGCGGCCAGAACACGGAACAATATCCCGGCCCGATTGTGTTTGAGGGCAATGCGCCGGCGGATGTGCGGGAAAATCTTCCGTTGCGTGCGGCGTTGCAAAAGGCGGCGGCGCAAGTCCCCGCGCAGGCCGGCGTCTGGCTGGGGGCACCCAATTCCATCAAAGGGCCGACGGAGGCGATTTTCCGGCGGCAGAGCGGCGGCAATCTGCTCGTGGTCGGCCAGAGCGAGGAGCGCACGATGACGATTCAGGCGGTGGCACTGGTGTCGCTGGCCGCTCAGTTTCCGCCACACGCCGCGCGCTTTGTGGTGCTCGACACCACGCCGCCGGAATTTCCCCAGCGGAAATTTTTGGAGAGTGTCGTTCACAAACTGCCGCAGGAAATCAGCTTGGCCGGCAACAGCAATCTTGCCGAAGTGATGACGGCATTGGCCGAGGAATTGAAGCGGCGCGCAGAAAACGAATCGTCCGGCCCGGAAATCTTTGTGTTGATCCAGGGTTTGCAGAATTTCAAGAAACTGCGACAGGAGGACGAATTCAGTTTTTCCAGCAGCGCGACCGGCAGTTCACCCAGTCCCGCCGCCATTTTGATGGATTTGATCACCGAAGGCTCGGCGCGTGGTATCCATGTCATCCTCACCTGTGACACTTACAATAACGTGAGCCGGTTCCTGGGGCGAAAGGCATTGAGCGAATTTGAAATGCGCGTGGTGTTCCAGATGAGCGCCAGTGATTCAGCCAGCCTGATTGATTCGCCCAATGCCGCCACGCTGGGCCTCAACCGCGCCCTTTTTTATAACGACCGGGAAGGCAGTCTGGAAACGTTTCGTCCCTATGCACAGCCGGACAATGACTGGGTGGCAAGCCTTGCTCATGAAGCGGCCTTGCGGCGTGGCGCTTGAAAGTGGTGCCCCGGCACGGACTTGAACCGTGAACAAACAGATTAAGAGTCGCTGATTAATTTTCACAATTCGTTGAACATCAATATGCAAACGCAATCGACGCGGGTGTTGATTGATTTTTGATACGCACCTAAAACTGGTTTCAATGAATGCGGTGGCGTGATTTTCCCTGCTTGCTCTTTCCTGTGGACAACTTCAGGTTTGCAGTGGTGTTCCAAACCGCAATCAATCGGGTTAAGGTGCCGCTCATCGCCAGCAGTCAAGTGATCGACACCTCGGAGGATAGCCCGGCGGGCAAGCTTCATCTCGGCGTGCTGATGGCGGTCGCATAGTTTGAACGCGTCAACGCCGGTCTGTCGGTAGCCAAGGCTCACAGCGTCCAGCTCGGTCTCCGTCTACGATCAATGGACGTGCTTGTGAGATCTGGAAGATGAAAGCGCTTGTACTGGGACTGCGGGCGATCGCCCGGCTGTTGAAGTTGCCACCGTCCAGCGTCCACAAGGCACTAAGCATGGCGTGAAGTGGAACAGTGGCGTAGGAATGCGGCGGTATTGGTGATTGTGTATTGAGGCTGACTTTACCGGACGCAACTGTGCGTCGGGCAGTCTGCCTTCTTATCTTATCTGGTTAGGCCTTTTCATTTCGTTTCTGCCACTCTTTTATCAAGCTGAAAGTGCGAAGCAACTCGTCATCGTAGTTGGCGGTGGACATCGCATGCAACGTATCCGTCTGGACAGCTAAAGTTGGCACTTCGACCTTGCCACCGGCACCAGCAGCAGGGCGGTGAGGAGTGTGAGTGTGGGTTTCATGGCTATTTGATGCACGCTAATGGTGCCGCGTAAAGAACGCACCAAGCCTTTGTCAAACGGCATATCGAAACATTGCGTGATGTCCTGATTTTCGTTTGAATCGGTGACGATGATGGTGCCGTCGCATTCCCACATGAACGCGTTGCCGTTGAAGCGCTGCGGATAGACGACGTTGAAAAGGTCAGCCGCACGCGCCGTATCGAGGAGGTCGTGCTGGTTCACGACGCGCGTGCGAGCGGGAAGATTCGTTGAGCCGGACGGCAAAAGGCAGACGATTCCGTAGCGACTGTTGTCGGGGATGATTTCCTGAAATGGTTTGTGTTTCAGCGCGTAGAGGTCGTTCAGAAATCCAAAGTCCGGTGCGAATTTCGAATCGTGTTTTTGCTTCGCGCGCTCGTAATCACATTCGACGGCGATCTTAATGTTGTCGAGAAACGCCTGTCGTGCCGGAATCAGTTTGTGTTTCACGACAGCTGAAACAAACGGCAGGAAGAAGCGCTCATAATTTTCAGCGCCGCTGCCGTCCGCCTTCCACTGGTGTGCCGATTCGAGTTGAAAAACAGTCGAGCCTGCCGCGATTCCCATCAGCCACATTTGAATGTCATACGTCCACGGGCATTGCTTCGTGCCGAATTTTTTCAGCGACTCGTGCGGGTTCTGATGCAGCTCGCCAAGCTTGCCGAAGCTGCATTTGCCCCAGACAAATTCATCGGCCCAGAAACCGCAATTGTCGGCGTAGCCCGCAGCCATCAAGCCTTCGACCGCGCCGAGTGAATGCAGCGCGACATTGCCGACTGTCGATTTGAACATCGGCACGATGTTGCGGTGATACCACAAATAATCGTCGCGGCAATCGTGGCTGATGATCGTCCATTGATAGCGCGCCGATCCGCCCTCGCCTTCGAAATAGAAGCAACCATATTTCGCACACAGCAACCACGCATGCCGAACAAATTCTTGCTCCAAGAGATTTCTCTCCGGCCCGCGTTCCCATTCCCAGCCCCAGAAATGTTTGCCCTCCGCTGTGCCGATGCAGTGGCTAAAATTCTGGAAAATATATTCCAGCGTCGCGAGGGAAACTTGGCAGCGGTTGTTTTAAATCACAAAATCCACGCCGAGTTCCTGATATTTCTTCACCCGCTCACAAACTTGTCCCGACGCCAGTGCGATGTCATGCACGACAATCATATTCTCAAGGCCCGCCGGAATGATTTCCTTCACGTGCTGCGAAGTTCGCATTGGATCACACCCACGGCTGTGCATCAAAAACAGCGGCGTCTCGGGCTCAATCTTCCTCACCACTTCTGGCGTAATGGGATGATCCGCATTCACTTTCACGCTGAACACCTCGCTCCACGGGCTCGGTTGGCCATCGCCCAACGCCCGCACCCGCCAGAAGTATGTGCCCACCGGCAGGATGTCCTTCGGGAAATAGAGGTTCTTGTGAAAGTCCTTGTTCAGCGTCAGCTTGGTTTTATAGATGTCGCGGAACTCTCGGTCCCGCGCAATCTGGATTTCAAATCGACTCACATCCGGCATCGGCGACCAACGGAAGAAGCTCGCCACATCGGTGATTTCCATCCCGTCGACTGGACTGAGAAGTTTTAGTGCTGCCTCTGTCGCGGCGGCTGAGTGTAGCGCGGCCAGCGGAGTCAACAGCACGGCGAGCAGGATGGCCTTAATAACGAGGTTCATAAGAGCAAGCAAGAGAAATCAGGGACGTGGTCAAGCTGTGTCAGCCTCGCCATGGGACGCTGGCTTAAAGCAGCACCAACTGCTGCCCCGCCGGTTCCCGCAGGCTGCTGACGCCCAGCTCCTAATCCTCTTTGTCATGGGTCTTGAGGTGCCCGTTATGCCACGGACAGCTCGGTTCGATGTAAAGGATCTTGATTTGCTGCCCACACGGGGCGTGTCGGACAAAAACTTTCACTTTCCAAAGTCCGTTCCGCCGATAAAATTCGTTAATTATCTGCACCACCAATAGGTAGGTTCACATGAAACCACACGCCCTCGCACTAACCGCTCTTCTCTTAACCGCGTTGCTGGCAGCGTGCTATTGTCCGGCGGCGGCCGAGAACGGGCGGGAGAAGCAAGTGGTAACTGGCACGCGGTCGACGCAGACCGAGCAGGCGTTCGTCCCGCCGATTCTGCCGCCCCCGGGACATCCCCGGTTGCTGCTGCGGTCCGCCGATCTTGCCGAGATGAAACGACGACTGGGTGACCCGGCTTTTACGCGCTTTGCCAAGCGGGTGAAGTCTCTCAGCGAATCGGGCTGGAACGGCCAACTGCCGGTGCCCGAGCAGTTTGACCGAGCCCCCCGGAACTGGATGGAATGGGGCCGCAGCAGCCGGGGAATCGCCCCGAGCCAGACACAGAATTACGATCCCCGCCTCCACGATCTGATTGAATGCTGCGCCCTGCGCTATCTGCTTGAGAAAAATGAAGCCATGGGCCAGCGAGCGATCAAGTTGCTTACAACGGTTCTCGACACGGTCACCTTCCCCAGCAAGAAAGAGGCGCAGGACATTACGCGTGGCAAGGGCGCGACCATCACCACCGCCGCCATCGTCTATGACTGGTGTTATCCCCTACTGAGCCCTTCGCAAAAAACAGCCATCATTGCCCATATCAAGCGTATCGGCGCGATGACAGAGGTGGGCTTCCCGCCGGTGCGGGCGGGCGCGGTCGTGGGCCATGGCGGCGAGGCGAACATCTTCCGCGACCTGCTCGCGGCCGGCATCGCGGTATATGACGAAGATTCCGAAGTCTACCGCGTCACGGCCAGGCAGCTCTTCGAGGAACTCATTCCCGCCCGAAACTTCTTCTATCCTTCCCACTGGCACAATCAGGGCGGCTATGGCCATATCCGCGGCAAGTGGGAGATGTGGTGCGCCTGCATCTTCCAACGCATGAGCGGCTCCCGCGTCTTCGTCGACGGCCAGGAACAGTTGCTTTATGGCACCTATTACTCGCTGCGCCCCGATCAAGTGCAGATGGCGGATGGCGACAGCTCGTCTATTCCGAAAAAATGGGGCAGTCGCCCCACTGCGGACACGACCAGCGAACTGTTGAGCGTGTTCATGTCTCGCGACCCCGTTATCGCAGAGATGCTCCAGAAGCACATCGCGATGAAGGATGACATCACCGATACGCTTCCCTATTTCCTGTTTGCCCAACCACAGCTTCCGACCAAGCCGATCGAGACGCTCCCCCTGAGCCAGTATTTCAAAGATCCGTCAGGGATCATGCTCGCCCGCACGGGATGGCAGGAGGGCAAGGAATCTCCGGCAGTGGTCGCCATGATGAAGATCGCGCCGTGGATGTTTAACAACCACCAGCACCTCGACGCTGGCCACTTTCAACTCTGGTTCAAGGGCATGCTGGCGGTGGATTCGGGCGCCTATGCCGGCTACGGCAGCGCGCACTGGGCAAATTACTATCAGCGGAGCATCGCCCACAACACCGTGACGGTAAAGGATCCGCAGGAGCAGTTTTTCTATTTGAAGACGCCCGTGGCCAATGACGGGGGGCAGCACTGGCCGCGAGACGGACAGGAACCGGCCACACTCGATGACCTTCTGAAGAATGGTTATCAGACCGGCGAGGTTCTGGCCCATCAGTTTGGCCCCGATCCAGTTCGTCCGCTCTACAGCCATCTTTGCGGCAGGATTCAGAGCTACGGGCCAAAGGTCGAAAATTTCACACGTTCCTTTGTCTTCCTGAACCTCGGCCAGAAGGACCATCCTGCGGTGCTGGCAGTGTATGATCGCGTCCGCGCCGCCAATCCATCCTTCGCGAAGAACTGGCTGCTGCACACCGTGGAAAAGCCCCGCGTTGAAGCGGACGGATTTGTCGTGACCAGCCTCTGGGGCGGGCGCATGGATGCGTCCGCGCTGCTGCCGGCCAAGGGAAGCTATACGATCAAGGTGCTGGGCGGTCCCGGTGCCGAGTATATGGTTGATGGCAAGAACTATCCGACTGGCCAGTCCGACAGCGGAGATG